>ERZ1292625.957-Hain-H41-01um-R1-957-length-38518-cov-501_pt1 | contig 38518 bp, 36 predicted proteins | sample MGYA00564400_ERZ1292625 | MGnify/ENA primary metagenome ERZ1292625 (study PRJEB36523, sample SAMEA6512639) | groundwater metagenome | collected 2019-01-08 | study: AquaDiva: Metagenomics assemblies of 32 groundwater samples
CATACATGAAAAGTTTTTTGCGTGAAACATACTAGATCCAGGAACGACCAAGTCCAATTGGGGGTGTCAAACATACTAAAATCCAAGGACCTGGATTTTAGTATGTTTCACACCCAAAACATACTAGATCCAGGAACGACCAGGTCCGATTGGGGGTGTCAAATGTACTAAAGTCCAGGTCCTTGGATTTTAGTATGTTTGACACCCCAAGTTGGACTTGGTCGTTCCTGGATCTAGTATATTTGACACCCCCGATCGGACCTGGTCGTTCCTGGATCTAGTATGTTTCACGCAAAAAAACTTTCCATGTATGCCACTTAAGGTCAGTCTTTCTGAGGGGCTCAAAAAGAAAAAAAAATTTGCACCCCCCCCCCTCCCAAAATTTTTCCCAAAACTTGCTGTATGCCGCCCCAAGGAACTACCCCTGACTGGGCAACCTTTGACTGGGCAGGTATAATAACACAGTCAGACAAGTGACTGGCGTGTTGTTTATTCTGGTTGATACAAGTCCTGTTCCTCCTCGAATGCATCTGCCTGGACGACGACCCGGTCTCTAAGGGGCGGGCTCTCTCGGCCTTGGGCTGGCGACTCTATGGATCCTGTGGATGAGCGAGATCCGTCCTCTTCCAGTTGGTTCTTTTCTTCTATTTCATCTTCGTCGAGTCCGTTTGTTTCTGTCTCTGGGCTTTGGCCGAGTTCGATGGTGACTTCGGAGGCGATCTTCTTGGCAAGAGCGAATACGAACGCGGCGAATGGGGTCGGCGAATAATCCGAGTCCATTGATTGACCGATTGACCGATTGACCGATTGGTCATAGGACTTTTATAGCAAAAGAGAAATTAAATCGACTAGACAGTGATCTTGGGCCTCTTTGGTGATTTCGATCGCTTGATTCTGAATCTGCGATTCGCCGAGGCGAGACTGAGCGAATTGACGTGATGCTCGATGAGATGCTTGACTCCGGCCATCATCGTGGCCATGAGGCCGTGCTGGATCGAGGAAGCGGCGACCCCGTTGTGGGAAACGTGCAGGACGTACAACTTGGAGCACTTGATCTCATCAGAGTAGTTGGTGTGGTACATGTGCCACGACACAAGGGCCTGTAAGAGCGCGTAGTTGAGCGGGGACGCCTGGATCGCGTGCAAGGGGCGTTCGAACATGAGCGTTTGTCCGTGTTGTCGGATTGGTTCAATGAAGTTGTCGTGATAGCCGGTCTTGACCTCGATCAGGATCAGGGAGCCATCGCTGTCCTTGGCCAGAAGATCGATGCAGGTCCCGAGACCGGCGTGCCAGTTGCACACTGGGACCTGGGCTTTCCAGGGTGTCCAGCCCATCCGGTCGAAGAACTTGGACACTGAGCGCGTGAGTGGGTGACAGGTGGCGTAAAAAAGACGGAGCTCCATTTTGCTGTCTCCGTTATAGAGATCGGTCCATTTCTGGAGCTCCTTGTCGATCAGCATCCCGAAGCCGGGTCCGCTGCTCTTCCCGTCGGCACTGCTCGCGCCGTTAAGCATCATCTTGTGCTGACCAGGTAGATACATCGAGAAAATGGCGTCTGTGATCCCCTTCATTCTCCGCATCCTGGTACACCCTGGCTCGGCAGCGCTGACGTAGGTGTATTTGTTGAACGGCCCAGTGCAGGTGTAGGGGATTTGTTTGCGCGGCCGTATGTGATGCGCCAGTGGATTGGAGGAAGGCATCGGACCAGTAGGCATGAATCTCCGCTTCACCTTGGCGGCCTTGGCAGGCTTGGCGGCTCTGGGAGCTCTAGGAGCTCTGGGCCCTTTTTTGGCTGGCCTTTGATTCCGATTCTGTTTGCGCTTGTCTCTGATTGGCATTGTTTGTTCCTTTTCTCATTCATGTCAAAAGACGATAAGGACATAAGTACCGTTTATTGTTCTTTTTATTGCTGTCCCTTTTTCTTCAGTGACTGAGCGACGCAGATCTCGGCGACATTCCGGGCCGTGAGAGGGGCGGCCGGGTTGCTGAACGGCCACTGATTCAAATCGAAGACACGGAAAGTCGCCGCGGACCAGTCCAAGGGCCCGCTCGGAAGGAAATGTCCGATCCCGGTCTTCATCGTCGACGGGATCCTGTCTTGTAGCAAGGCGTAGAGCTCCGGATCCATCGGTCCTAGGTTGGACGAGGAGAGGTTGAATATGACTGTCAATTCATTGACCAGGGACGCCGGGCAGGACTCGGACCCCACCGCGGAGCTGCCGAACACGTCGAGTTCGGAGAAGCATCTTTCCTTCGCTAGCTCGACCGCGAATCGGTGCTGGAGAAGCTCGGTTTGCAGCGTCCGTTGGCGTGCGATGATCTTGTCCGTGAGCATTGTCATGCGAAGAGGCACGTTCTTGGAGATCGACTCGATCTTCTCCGACAGTCGAGTCTCGACGTCTTTGCGTGCATTGGCCCGAGGTCCGATTTCATCGAAAACCAGCCGCTCGATGACGGAGACGAGTCGGGTGTAGACTCGGTTGATCTCGAGACTCGATGCCTGAGAGGCTCTGTCGTCCTCTGTCCCTAGCAGCCATCGCAGTTGGTGTCTGATGGTGAGCAGGTCCGCGTTGTAGTTGCACAGACTAGAGACCCCGGAGAGCTTCATGGTCGCTGCGAATTTGTCCTTGCTCGGATTCCACCTGGCGTCGGCCTGTTGCCAGAGAGTGGCCAGGTCCTCCGGACTCATGAGCCCCTCGGCTCGTCGTTTCAGTCTCTGGACGAAATACTGGCCGGCGACCGCAGTGAGATAGTTTTCCACCAGGGCCCAGTTCTGTTCGCTCATGGCCTCCTCGTAGTCATGCTCTGTCTGTCTGAGTTCCGTGTCGATCCACGCGCGAACGAACTCAGCTACGGCGGAGACCGCGTCCTCTGGGGCGTTGCGGCTGATGATCTCCGGGATCTCGGCGATGAAGATTCGCGTGACGGTGGCCTGGGTTTTCGGACTGATTTTGGTGTGCGGTTCTTTCATGATCTTCATCGTCTCTTGTAACATCACTTTGAACATGTCGCGCTGCTCTCGATCCAGATCGAACTCGCCAAATTGCTGATGTGCCCGTTCCTTCGCCTCCGTCTCGTCGGTTAGCCGGAGGAATTCGGAGCAGTGGGTCTTGAATGCGTGGAGATGCAAAATCATCGGATGCCAGGGCCTCCAGACGTCGTCGTTACCCGGTGTATAGATCCCCAGCAGGGGCAGGGACGGGGCGCCTGGGGTGCGCGCGAACTCGTCCAGCGTGGCCTTGTTCAGCCACTGGCTGCAGTCCTTGAAGATCTCGTACGCCGAGACGGGTCCTCGTGTCTTGGCCTTTTCAGTCCTAGACCGCTGCAACCATCTCCCGTACACGAACAATTCGGCCTTGAGCAGCTTCGGGAACTGCGAAGGGTCGCAACTCGCTGGCGGGCAGGTGTGGTAGAAGGCCAGTCCTTTGACCGCCTGCTGCTCCTTGTCTGCGTTCGTCTTCTCCTCTTCGTCCGTCTGTGATAAGCAGTCGACGATGTTGGAATCTCGGCAACGGAAAGCGAGTCGGACGAGCTTCTCGACACTGTTGAGCTTCGTGTCAAATCCACGCGACTCGGACTCTTCGATCAGACGCTTGTGCCATTCCCGGGTCTTGCGACCAAAGTCGGTTTCCCAGTACTCGGTGTTCCGGGGATTCATGCTTTTTGAGTCTGCCGCTCCGGACGAATGAAATATGAACGTACGCGGTCAAGCAGAACACGGGCAAAAAAACGTACACAAATCAAAAGACCGAGGAAATTTTGGCGCGGGTTTGGTGCAAAACAGAGGAAGTTTTGGTGCAAGTTTGGTGCGATCCTGGTGCAAGTTTGGTGCAAGTTTGGTGCAAACAGAGGAAGTTTCGGTGCAATCCCGCGAAGAGAAAAATGTCCGCAACAGATGACGCGGAGCAGGCCCTGCAGAGGTTGGAGGATGCCGCTGGAAGGGATGCAGATGAAGGGGGGTTGGATTTCGTGACGACGCAGACGTTGCAGGAGCTGGATGAAAACATCCAGACGGCACTGGGCGACAAGACCGCGCTCGAGATCGAGCAAGAGCTTGGATTGGTGGAACAGTCCGAGGCCCCTGTTCCGAAAAACGGAAAGACGGATTCCGGTTGAATTGTCTTTGTTTTTATTCTTTTTCGGTCACTCTTGTTTCTTCTTTTCGGTCATGGCTGACATTTTGACAAGAGACAGCAGCGTTTCGTGTCTCTGTCTCAGCTCTAAAAATAAAACGAGCAGTTCTTTCTGTGCAGTTGATAGCTTGTTGTCATCGAACTCGGTGCTCGTCAGTCTCTGTCTCCGGGGCTGAGAGAATGGGACGGGCAGAGAGTTGAATTTTTGGTCTATCAGTCTCCGTCCGTTTCGTGGCGCAAGGAACCCCGGGGAAATGGAGCTCGGAGGGTGACGAATTTCCAGGGGAATGGTAAAGCGTCCCGGGTCCGATTCGACGCCTGGAATCGAAATCTGGGTCCGAGGCACCGGGTCGACGTCGAGGTTCAGTCCATTGGTCATCTTCAAAGCCCGCGACTTGGGGGTCTGGGAGCTCGCAGAGATCTGTGTCGAGGATGGCTTGGGGGCCTGGGCCACCGGGTCGACGTCGAGGTTCAGTCCATTGATCGTGTTCAAAGTCCGTGGTTTGGGCGCTGGGTCGACGTCGATGTTTGGTGCATTGGTCGTGTTCAAAGTCCGTGGTTTGGGCGCTGGGTCGACGTCGATGCTTGGCGCATTGGTCGTGTTCAATCCCCGTGGCTTGGGCACCTGCGGGCTCTGGGAGCTCTGTGGATTTGCCGGGTCGCGATGTAAAGAGTCGGAGCGAGAGGGGGGTGGCGGAGGGGCTGTCCGCGACAGGAGCGGGACCGGGGGAGGGGGCAGGAGCGGCAACGAAGGCGAAGGAGCAGCAACAGACTGGGTGGAAGAAGGAGGAGGAGAAGAAATCGAAGGGAGCAGAGTTTGGGTAGAGGCGTCTTGTTTGTTGAGCGTGGTCGTTTTAGGTCTGTGGTTGGCCAATTTTTCACGCAGGTCCTTGTTGTGGGCCTCGAGCTCCTTGATGAGTGCCTCGGCGAGGTCCAGTTCTTGTTGCAACTGTTCGTACGTCTGTTTCTTCTGTATGCCCACTTTGATCTTGACTTGTTTGCAACGAGCCGCGAACTGCAGCGTGTCGTAGGTCTCCTCTCGGTTCTCGTCTGTGTCGCCCCGGATGTGGAAGACGAAGACGATCAACGACTCTCCTCGCAGCGCGCGTGAGATCGATCTGGTGAGAAAGTCGTTTCGCGTGGACACGAACAAATTGGGGTCGTTGGGCTGGTTTTGCTTATCCAGCAGCTGGTTGATGCTATGCCCCAGCTGAAACAGCCCGGTGTTGATGTTCGCCGTCTCTTTGGCGACCTCGCCGGTGGCCCCTGATCGATCCAGGCGCTCGGAGCCGCACAGGTCGATGACCTTTAGTTCCGAGATCGTCTCGTACAGAGCGTCATCGGTCTGCGCGGTGACGGTGAAGGTGATGATCAGATGCGATCTGGTCGACCTGTCGTTGAGCTGCTGAGAGTTGGTGCGTCTGTTGATGGCCACCTCTCTGAAGAAGTCCGCAAACTGCTTGGACTTGCGAATGATCTTTGGACGAAGGTCGTCCACGATCATCGAGTCGGTAACGATCTTGTGGCGCAGCTCGTATCGCTTCTCCACCGGGATGGATGCGTTATACAAGGCCTTGTTGTAGATCTCGAGAGCTGTGACCGTTACTTCTTTGACTCTGTTGTCTTCCAGTAAATTGTCCGCTATTTTGTGAACCAAGCCTCTCGACTCTTCTAGCTGCATTTTGGGTTCTTCCGCCTCGGCGGCGAGGTGTGGACCGCAGATAGTGAAGGTTTTGCCACTCCCCGATTGACCATAGGCCAGGAGAACGGCCGGGAACCCGGCGATGACCTTGTCCACCAACTCCTTGACGCAGCTGCCGTAGACTTCGTCCTGGCTGACTGTCGGTTTTAGGACCTGATCGAAGTTGACCTGGATCGTGCGATTGGTGCGACTGGTGCCCTGGTCTCCGTCGTTCGTGAGCTCGACGGTCTTGTCCGAGAGCTTGAGCCACTCCGGGACGGATTTCGTCTCGGCAGGGGGCCGGGTTCGGCAGAAGATCCTGACCTGATCCTCGCTGGTCTGGGAGACAGGTTTCTTCTTCGCGCTCGAGGCGTATTTCTTTCGCTCGGGCTCGGGGGCCTGGGCGATGGGCGCGGACTGGGGTTTGTCTTCAACGGACATTTGCGGGTGGGGTTTATTCGAAAGTAAACAGAGACTGATTAAACGTAACAAAGGCAAGAGAAAGGATCATCGATCAACAATCCGGATACTGGCATAGAAATCGATCGGCTGTCCTGTTTCTTTCTCGAGTTCCTTGCCGTAGCCATAGAAATCGTCAACGAGATTCTTCAACAAGACCAGATCAGTTTCATCGTAGCCGCGATCTCCGCAGTCCATGCAAGGATCCCTGTAAGTGCGTGCGTGGGGCATGAGAACTTTTGCCTCGGCTCTTACTGTGATGCCTTTGCGAATCGCTTCCTCTCGTCCTTGCTTGTTCCCTTCTTCCGTCGATATCAGGACTAAGCTCTTTGCGGCACTCAATTCATCCAGAAGCCTCTTGATTTTCTTTCGCAACCAGCCCTTGCAACGGTCACAGGGATGGCTCGTGGCCGGGCTTCCACTGGACTCGGTTTTGTCTTCCATTTTGGGTTGCCGACTTTATTCGAAAGTAAACAGGAATCGATTAAATGTAACAAAGGCAAGAGAAAGGAACCAATCCACAAAATCAATCCGGATCATCTCCTTTCGGCTGGTCGGAGGCTTGGTCGAACTTGATTTCATCAAGGTGCTTTGCAATCGCGTTCCACTTGCGATAGTCGCGAAGTTCAAGTTCAAATTTGCAACTCGAGCAAGGTTTCTTCCAGTATTGAAAGAGCGTCTTTAGATTGGCCTGGAGTGATAGAACCATGCCGACCGACTCCAATACTCGTTCATGCCTCTCTTCGCTTGACAACAGATGAAATTTCTTCATGCGATCCATCAGTTCGTTGCACGTATCCAAGCTCCTCTGCGGTACGTCCCTGCAATTGCTGCATTTAATACTGCCGAACTTGGTATCCATCCGGTCTTGGTCCGGTTGGTTGAATTGTGAAATGAAAAACGAAAGAGCTTTCGCTTTTTTGCGCGTGTTTATAAGAAAAGTCGGAAATTTCGCGGAATTCTCGAAAGAGAAGAGGAAAATTAACCAGAGGAGCTGTGTTTGGGTTTCTATTTAGGCTTGCCGATAATCCTCGTTGTCCATCTCCATTCTCTGGCGAATTGGCTTGCGACGATGTTTCCTAAGAGTTTGAATTGTGAAACAAAAACAAAAAACAAGTTTGCCTTTTATATGCTCAAATTCTCGAAACTCTCGAAATTTCGCGGCACACGTACACGATTTACAACAAACAACAGGGGGCTAGGTTTGCTCTTTGGTTTTGCTCGGATCCTTCTTCTTCTTCGACGGGGACGACCCCGGCGAGGCGCGCTTCTCTCCCAGCGAAGTGCAGATCGACGCGATGGCCATGGCTACGTCGACCGATGTCAGCCTTTCCCCGTGTTTCACGTCCGCGATGGTCTGGTGGGTGTCGCCTTCTTCCATGTCGAATGCTCTGAACCGAGTGTTGGTGCGCTTTCTCCGGGGAGGTTTTGGTTTGTCATCCGCATCGAACCCCGCGGCCGCATTTGCCATCTATCGAACCGGACGCTATTTGGCTGCCGCGGCTGAATATCCCAGAACCTGCTCGATGCCGCTCGAGTTGTTTGTGTATGAAATAGATTGCTTTTTCAGATTGGAACGGTATGAGTATCAGACCGCTCGTGCTGGTCCTCGAGGATTTCGCTGTTCTCTATCTCTGCGACTGCGCGACGATCTTCACGCGACTGATGGGTGTGACGAGCTCGGTCCTAGGGGTCTTTCGGGTGGCGATCTCGGCCTATAGTGCAGGGCTCGGCGCATGTGGCCTGTTCGTGGATCTGTTCAAGCTGATGATCAAGTTCGCCGTGATGCTCGGATTCGCCTATGTCCTGTTGTCGATGATGGAGGGCAAGGTGGACATCCACGTGGAGTCCAAGGGCGTCACGTTCTCGCCACTCAACTACGTCCGAGGAGTGTTGTTGAAGAGCCAGTGGCTGGATCGCCTGTCTCGCTACTACTTCCCCGAGCAGCCGTTCAAGAAGGACGAAACCAAGGATGCGGGTCTTGGACAAGGCCTGGGACCGCAATCAGCGAAAGAACCGAGTCCCGCGAAAGAGCCGAGTCCCAAGCCAAAGTCCAAGAAGGAGACGACCATGATGACAATCCTGCGGGCCATGCTCAACTACTTTTCGCCGCCAGAAGAAGAGGAATAGCAGTAATGCTTTAAAGAATAAACATTTATTTGGGCTCGAAACGACTCTTCTGTTTTATTTGGGTCTCAAGGAGTCTGATTTGTACTCGATCACCAGTTTGTCGGGAGCTTTCAGCGTCAACATTTTACTGGGTCTCGAGAGAATTGGTCCGGGTTGGTCTCAAGGAGTCTGACTCGCTGCCACGAGCGATTCGTACTCGATCACCAGTCTGTCGAGAGTTGTGTCTTCCCTCTTCTGCTTGTTGTTGTTCAAGTGGATGCAAGACAGCATCCCGATGCTCAGATTCGCGCAGATTCTCTCCGTTTCCTTCTCTTCCCAGCGCTTCACCAGCTCCTTGGCGCGACTCTTTGCCTCTTCTTCCACGGCAGTCGATCCAAGCTCGAAGCGCCAGCCGACTTCCTTGACCCAAGCCTCTTTCAACAGAGACCTGATCCTCTGGTCCGTGCCGAGGAGCAGGACGTTTTGCCGTTGAATGAGATTCCCCTTGGCAGTTTCGGCTTGAACCCATTTGGCAGCGACCCAGGACGACGTGGTCCGAATCCAGGCAATGACCGATGTCAGCGCCAACTTGACCTGGTTTTTGGTAAACAGCGTGGAACCGCTCTCGCCGTCCACTCCGTGTCCGACGGGCGCCTTCGCCACGATTGGGTACTCAGCGGCCCCCTTGACCACGTCGACCAGTGTCCTCACTTGAGCCCCCAGGTTTTCGACCACGAGATTGTTGCCAAACACAGGGGTTAGCAGATCGCTGTGCCGCGATATGTCGAACGTCGCGGTCTTCTTCTCGTCGGGCAGCACCGTCAATCTCGCGTCCAGGGTTTTCATCCGAGCCAGGAGCTCCACTGCTTGGTCGAAGCCCATCTCGGCCGACTCGGTATCTCCGAATCGAGGCATTCGGGAAGAGGCAATAGCTGGAAATCTGTACCGATACTCCATTTCGGGCGATTGAATTGTGATTTTCGTTTGTTTCGGAAAACAGAATTCTGTATTGATTTATATGACTGGGTTGGGAAATTAAGGATAAGTCGCCGAAAACCAACAAGGACCAGAGACTTCAAATGTCGTCAATGGACACCGTGCAAAGCTCCTCCGGTGGAATGTCCGTCGATCCGCGGCGATCCAGCTTGATCCGTTTCATGGGAGCGACCTGGGGAGCTTCCGTGATCTCGTTGAGACCGCTTTCTTGGAGCAGATTGAGCAGGACCTGATCGCGGCCAACGAACCATCGGATGACACTGCACCCAGGCTCGGGTTCTGGCGCGGGATTCGTCTTCTCGGCGATGAGGTTGTAGGTCTGGGTGAATACGTGGTAAACGAGTACCACCTCGACATTGTGCTTGTTTGTGAAGGTCCCGAGCAGCACTCCGTCCGTGAGTCCCGCTCCGAGATTCGGGACGAACATCTGGTAACTCATCGGCACCCGGGGCTCGTGTTCAAACGTCAACCCCGATTCGCTCTTCAGGAAGAGGTTGATGGAACGAATGACCGAGTCGTTCTGGTTCGAGAGCATCTCCACGCCCTCTTCGATCTTCGTCTTAAACTCCTCCTTGAGGTCCGCTTCGTCGACCGTATAGAGAAGCTGGGCCCGATGCGCGTTCCGGAACGGGCTTGACATGGGAGCGTCGGGTTTGATCGGGTCTCTGTAATTGGGCTCGGCTTTATCGCTCGCCACGGGTTCTAACTCGGTCGCCTTTCGTTTGGGCCCGTCCTCGGCCTCGTCCTCTGTCTCGGCGTCGAGGCTGCTTGGCTTGGGGTCTTGTGGCTGAGCCCGCGGGGTCTCAGCCTCGAGTGATGGCAGTGCCTGTGATTCTTGGGGTTGTGGCTCTTGGGCTTGGGATTCTTGGGGCTCCTGGACTTGGGATTCTTGTGGTCGCGGGGTCTCTTGGGCTTGGGATTCTTGTTCCATGTCTGAATACTTGTCCTTTGGTCGATTTTTGGCCGAGACGTTTGGATTGTGAGTAAACAAAAACCGCAGAAAAATCCGCTCGATCGCGGCGACTGGAAATTTCTCGGTGCGGCGGAAATTGGCGAATATAAATGCCGGGTTTCGCGTATATTTGTGCGGATAGAACTGTTTCTCATTCCTCAACCCTATTCAGCGATGAATCCCGAGACCCAGGCAATCGAAGACGCGCTCCTCTGCACGCACACGTACACGAAGCCGTGGTGGAGACTCATCGCGCCCCAGTTCCAGTTTTTCTCGGAGACCCCCGAGGATGAAACGAACAAGACGACAGTGATTCGCTACATCGATTTCTATCTCAGCTGCGCCCGTGAGAAGAAGGTCGATCACGTGAGCGATCTGTGGTACGTGCAGCAGAAGATGCTGATCGACTCAATCGCCAGTGGACTTGACTCGGTCACGAACGAAGAGCTCGAGAAGGAGTTCGATGCGCTAGTGCAGCTCTCCAAATCGACGGCGAAAGCGGATCACAAGGAAGCCGAAGGCGACGTAGTCTGGGTTCGCGTGGCTCGGGCAATTGGCGACTACTGGGAAAAGAGAGACGCCGAGCGACAATTGTCTGAAGCAATCGAAACGACGGCAGAGAAACTGACCAAACTTTGCACGTACGACACGAGCTTCTGGAAATTCTGGAACTTGGACACCAAGTCCTATGTGATCGACTTCACCGAGGCCCAGGCCAGGCAGAGAGTAACTCGGTTCATCCTGGAGTACGGACAAGCCGAGTCGGTGAGCCACGAGAATCTGTTGATTAGCGGGATGATGCGCGCCGACTCGCGGTTCGTCGCCGAACCTCGGGACTGCCCCTACACGCGCGCGATATTCAGAAAGTATTGCGACTTCTTGACCAAACTCCGCAGTCCTAGAGCCGTCACAGACAAGGACCAGACTAGACGCTGGGTAGATCTCGGCTCGGAACCCATTTGATTCCAGAGCAATTGGGATAAATAAAACATATCTTGCTGATCAATTCCAATCTCGCGCAATTGGCAATGGACGACGAGGACGAAAAGGAGAGGCTACCGTACGAAATTGGGATCCGGGCAAGATCGGGCAAGCACGGGGGACGACTGAATCGACGGCTCAAGCCTGACCGGATCCTGAGTCTATTGGAGGAAAACTCGCTGCCACGCAAAAGCGTGTTCACGTGCCGGAAGCCGACGTTCAAGGACTCGGAGGGCAGGAAGTACTACCGAGACGCCTCGATCGAGCAGAGACGCGAGGAGAAGGGCGCTGTGACGGGGTGGTACTACATGGTGTTGCCGGTGCGCCGATCGACCGAGGATGTCAAGGTGCGCTGGCCAAGCGACACCGCCCTGACCATCCGATTGGGGGAGAAGGTCTTCGGTGCCTCGATTGAACTGACGCAGCGTCCGCCCACGGACAAGACGGTGGTCGCCCGCGTGTATCTCAGATTTGATTGAATCGTTCTGTTTTCTGTCCAATCAATGGGTTTAATAAAGCTGAAATCAAAGAACACGGATCAGAAAGGGCGTCCTTGAGTCGAAGACCACTTCTTCGCGTCGGACAGTACAGCCAAGTAACACAAGTCGGAAAGGGCTCCCTCGACACTGTCTTTGTCGCAAGTGTAGCAGTTGTTTAGGTGCGCCATCAGCTTGAAGAGCAACTCCTCGTGATTTTGAGACGCGTGTTCATTCTTGGTATCGGCCATGAACCTGTCGTAGGACAAGGGGTCCGTGGCCAGTAGATTGGCCCCCAGCTGGAGAATGCGCACCCTCAGCGTCTCTTTGAACTCCTCTTCGTGAGACGGGGCGTCCCTGGGACGGTACCTCATCAATTGTCGCTCTGAGTCGGCCGGTTTGTCGAGGCCTTTGTCGAGGTCGCTGTGCTCCGGCAGGGCCGTCGACTGGGTCATGTCTCTCTTGATGTCGATCTCGACAGTGGGCACGTCGCCAATGGGGCCCGGGAGCGCGCGACGAAGGAAGGTCCAGTCGTCGGTGGCGGGGTTGTATTCGTAACCGTTGATGCCTTCCGTGTCAGTTGGATTCGGAACTGGCCCCGAGGCGGGGGTTTGTTCGACTTTTTCCGACATTCTCGACAGGACCGAAAAGTTGAAGAATGAAGATAATCGTAGCAAGTCAAAACAGAAAAAGAAGCCGCCAAAAATCAAATGCCGCAGCCATTTTTGCCGGTTTTTGAGGTCAAAATTCCAGGAAATTCTAGCGGATATTTCCTCTGAAATACCGGCACAAAAAATAGACTTTGACGTTTCTTCTGAGACATCGGCGCCAAAAACAGGAACAAATTACAGGGGATTCCAGTGGATATTTCCTCTGAAATACCGGCACAAAAAAATTACACGTAGCTTCGGTACCTGCTCCATTTTTTTCCCCTTGGACTGTTTCCCCGAGAAGGAAAAAAATACCTCACAACTCAATCGCGAGGTATTTCGTGTGAAGATTTCGCCGTAGCTATATACAACTCGCCACCTATTGACAACAGTCTCTCGAAATAGGACCGAAGAGAGATGAGACACCTTCCGATTGTTCTGTTGATTTTGTGCGGCTGGTTGACGTCCCAGGGCCAGACAAGATTGACCAACGGAATAGATCTACCTTCGTGGGCAGTCTCGTTGGCTGCCGTGCAGGGAACGGCGTGCACTTGTCGCGCGGGCTCGGTCCAGTACGGGAGTACCGCGACTACGCCGATTACCGCCCAATGCCAACCTCTGGACGACTCGTTGCCGGCCCTGGAACCCGATCCCACCTACAGATGCGGGTGCGGAGCCTTTGCCAACAATCTCACCTGCTGGCAAGCCGGATCATCCTATAGCCAAACATTACCAAACGTGGATACGACCGCGTGTGATTCGATCAACGTAACGTCTACAAGCACCAGCGATAGCGCAACCACGGCCCCTCCGTGCCTCGACGCGAATGGCAACTCGTGCGGGAGCAACCCCGGTATGCAGACATTCACAACCCGCAGCTACACCCGAGACTTGGTTTCGTTGTCGTGTTCGGTCACGGTGCTGAGAGTCCAATGCACCACACCGGCGTGCGCACCTGGGCCGGTGAATTGCTTGTTGGGAGCGTACACCGATTGGAGCAAGTGCCTGCTGTCCCCTGTCGGCACGCCTTACAAGTTTCGCTACAAGCCCGTGATCCACGACGGCTCCAACGGTGGCACGCCTTGTCCTGATTTGGCAAGTCGCTATGAAGAGACGACTTGCTCAGACACAGAACTCATACCTTTGCCGTGCTCTTACACCAATACTTCGCTGCGTTCGGCGTGTTCGGCACCTTGCGGTGCAGCCACCTACACACTGACAGTGTACAACGTGAGCCTGATCAGCAAGACGGAGTGCGACGTGCCCGACAGCGAAGAGGTGCTCTCGAGCTCCACGTTGCCTTGCACGACCAATCTGCCTTGCGCGGACCTGGCCCAGACGACCCCGATCAACATCACTTGCAACTATTCGGGCAACACAGGTTTCAGGGATGCGGACGTCGAGTGGCTCAGCGTGACGTTCGGCGCGTCGGCGAATGTCTCGACCAACATGACGACGACTCGACTTGGCCGCAGTTTCGCTGTTTATCACTCCAGGTCCAAGAGACCCTTTTCAGTGGTCGCCAGCCAGACCGCTCTCTCTGGGTCGACCGTGACGCTCAAGATGGCGAGTTACGGCCTCGATATGGAAGGGTCGACTGGCCATCCGCTTGAACTCGCGTACATCCCGCCAGACTTCGAAAACACGACCCTGTTGGTCAACGGGTACCCGCTGATCGCCTTTGTGTGCGTGCCCACGGACAGCTCGCCCCCGGTAGTCGTGGAGAGCCTGTTCGATAACGGAACCGCGCTGGTCTACTTCAGCGAGGATGTGCGGGCGTGCGCAAACTCGAGCACAACGATCCCCTATGCTTCGATGGGCCTGAGCGGCATCAGCGCCACCAGCAACCTGACGCGCTACAACGAACGCGTCTGGTACTTCACGTACACGGGGTTCCCGGTCAGCACAGTGACCATGTCGCCCACCGCGGGGACCTTTTGCGACTTGAGGTCCAATCAAAACGTGGTCCCGAGCACCCCGGTCACCTTCCTCAACCGCAGTCTCGAACGGGCCTACTGGACCATGTACACGCCCGGCGAGCACTCCTCGAAACTCTACACCAACGATTCGACGGGACTCATCGACACGGCCGTGATCGTATCGATGCTCCCGTTCCTTCGAACCGCAGTCCAATCGTCCTTCCCGTTGATGTTCGGGCTCATCATCTACGATTCGTACTTCAACACCAGCATCAGCAACTACGCGCTTCTGCTCCCCGATAAGGTCTCCTTCGAGAGCGACGAGAGTACAGTAAACACGATAATCGTGCGGTTCCGCACCGGCTTTGTGCCAAACCAGGGCTACTACCTCGGCTACGGTGTCCAGTTTCCGGCAGCCTCGCCGCAAATCGGGATCCTGTTTCGACTAGGAGTTGATTTTACCGGCTTTGCGCTCCCGCCGGGTCTCCCGGCTCCTCTGTACGGTCAGCTCCCGGACACGAGTCTTCTGGATCGTTCGATCCCCAGACTGCAGAGCGCGATCGCCGCCGTGGGCCAGTCCTATGTCAATGTCACTTTCACGCACCCCAGGCAAGTCGGGAACTTTAGCCTCTACGAGTTCGAGTTCACGGGTCCGATCGTGCCAGCAGAAATCTCGGCGGTCTACGGCTTCATCACCGTCCAGATCGCCACCGCCTCGCCGATCACCTTCTCCGATTTGCTGCAGAGCCGAGTGTCTTTCGACGGCTACATCCAATACGACACGGAATCCGAGCTGTACCGCAACGAAGTGTGGAAGGAGTTCATCAACATCACCAACGTCGACCCGAAAAGGCCCTCGGTGCTATACGCCGAGGTGAAGCATGTCGGCTCGGGGTTCTTTTTCGATGAACTGATTTTCTATCTGGACGAGATCGTCTATGAGTCGGATTCGGGTCTCTCGGCGACCGTCTCTTCGCCGGGCAACAACATGACCGTCACCGTAGTGGCCTGCGCGGTCTACAACACGATGGTCGGTTGCGATGTCACTGTCAGCTGCGATCTGTCCGACTGCGCGTACACCCGATCTGACAATGTCGCCGTGACCCTGGAGGGTTTGGTCGACGCAAACGGCAACGAGATGAACCCCTACAGCTCGGTGCTGGTCTACGACAAGGCCGCACCGTCTCTGAAAATGGCGATCCTCTCGCCCAATGGCACCTCGATTGTGTTTTGGTTCTCGGAGGCCATCCACGCAGCCTTTGACATCAGCGACTACCAGCTGACTCCGAAGCCCATCAGCTGCGCGCAAACCTCGTCGGTTTCGGTCGAGTGCAACTACGGCCGGGTCCTGGGCGCCGACCAGAAGATCACGTTTGGCGTGGCCTCGTCGATCGTGGACATTTACGGGAACTCGATGCGTCCAGTTCAAGATCTGCCGGTGCTCCCAAACGCGCTCGTCGTGATCCAGAACAGATGCGAAAACATCCTGGGTTTGCCCGATGTGTGGCTGTACACCTTCTTCCCGCAGGCGCTGATCGGTTGGACCTTTTTGGTCTTTATGTTTGCCGCTATTGTCATTCATCAGATCAAAAAATGCAAAGATCGCCAATCTCAGCAATACGACCAAGTGGTGACTTTCAAGTCAAAGGGAAAGAAATAATAAACTCCAAATTCAGATCGTTTATTACTTTTTCTTCATTCGTCTTCCTCTTCCAAAGCTTCCAAAGAGGCCACCGTCGAAACGGTCATCGTCACGGAACTGTCTTGTATCTCGCATTTGCAGCTGAGCAGGTGATTGTTCAAATTGACCTGGCACACGGTCTGCGCCTGGCGAAGCGCCTCGACGGGGATCTGTCGCACGTCGTACCCTGCCACGGAAACGCGAAAGTACTGAGAGTCGCTGTCCCCGGCAGAGAACTTGATCAACGTACTGAGGTCGGATTCAAGTGGACTGAAATCGCCGAGTAGTGTATGGAGCTGTCTGACGGCGACTGCGATGGCAGGGATCAGACTAGCGTCTCCTTCGTGTTCCTTCACCAAATCGCTGATACGGACTTTCAGTTCGGTCGCTTCTCTGGTCTCACGCGCCCTGTTTGCTCTCACGTTCTCGTAGTTCAATAGGAACAGGGCTCTTCCGATCGCGTTCTTGTCGCGCAGGTACTTGGTGGAAGTCGGTCGCTTGTTTGGCAGCTGCAGGATCTGGCCGGCGGGGCTCCGACGAATAATGGCGCCGAGCGTCGGCATCTCATCGGGGGCAATTTCTCGGAACTTGGGCAAGCAGGCGCGGACCAGGCCGTTTCTGTGACTAGAGGACGAGACCGATGATCCGTTTGGATGTTCGTTTACGGGTTTCGGGGCTGATGGAGGAGGGACTTCTTTGATAGCAAGAGGAGGAGCTTGATCTCTGACAGGGGGCATTTGGAGATTCGTAGATTGGTCTGAAACTGATTCTTTAGAAACGGGATCCATCAATCGATGACTCATTCTTGGTATTCGTCGCTTTGTTGACGCGCTTCGTTGCAGATTCCGTTTGAATGTAACTTTGCGTCTTCTTCTTCTTCTTCTTTTTCGTCTTCTTCTTCTCGTTTTTGTCTCTGGGCCAAAGGAAGAGTGATGAAGTTGAGTTGCGCTTGAGCCGGTTGATCGAAATGACTCAAATTGATCTCCATATCAAATCGGTCTAATTCGCACTCTTCGATTGTGAATTTGCTATTCATGGCGGAGGGAGCGAGACGCGCGCGTTCTTCTTTTGAATGGGCAACTCTCCGACAGCAAATACACCCACAGATCTCGATGCCGAATCCCATCTGCAGGTTGCGCCAGGCATCTGCCCAGTGCAGCTTGAACACTTGATTGAAGTACATGGTCAGCATCGCCACTGATAGGCCGATCAGCGCTGCCTGGGGACTGCTGCTGTGCGTGATGATGGTGAACAGGACCAAGATGAAGTTGTAGAAGAACAGGTACACCTTGGTGGTCAAGTCTTTTCCGGTGACCTCGAGGATGGAAGAGCTGCAGATGAAGGAGATCACCAGATGCATGTTGACCGTGTTATCGGAAAGCACGTATTCCAAGGGGAAGAAGCCCGACTCCCAGTACCTGAGTCGGTCGCTGGCCACGGGGATGCCGATGCACAGACAGATCAGTAGCGACCAGACCCAGCCGATGATGGCCGCGAGGAAGAGCCACACGTCGTCTCTCTTGACACATATTATCACAAAGGCCGCCATCAGAGCATAAAACGGGAACACGATCATTCCCGTGATCACGCGCAGATTTCCGGGGTTCTGTTTCATCCAGTCGTGGGCGTGGACGGCCGCCGAGGAGAGAGTGATGATGTCGAATCCCTCTGCGCTGCCGAACCCGGGAGAAAGGGGAATGGTGATGGCCACTACCACGACGAACAGGATAAACACGAACACCCATCCGCCGCAGCGGTACGACTTGCTGCATTTGGGTTTGTCCTCGTGTTCATCTGGACTCAGATTCGATGAGTCAGAGTCGGGCTCGGCGGATTCTTCGCAGCAACAAGACAGAATTGACATGTCAGCCGGAGCCATCGAGCGCCCGAAGGTCCCTCCGGGCCCGGGATACGGAGACCTTCCATTCATTTCGGTGATGTTTCTTTTTCTTGGTTGCTGAACGCACTTTCATATCTTTATTTGGTCATACCGAAAAGAAATTCACAAGACGCTGGACTTTCCAGAAGCACACACAAAAGGATGGGCTTAGAATGGGTGGTAGCCAAAAGCCAGGAGTATCAGCGAAAGGATGAAAACGAGCGCCCCGATCGAGACCACGGACACCAGGTTGCGCGGCGAGGTGAGGGCGAGTCTGGTTAGAATGGCCCCGGAGGCTTCTCCGTTGATTTTCAACGTGACGCCGAACACCGCTCCTGGTTTGTGCATGTCCATCGAAGCGGTGATTGAGTATTCGTTGTCCCGGAGTCCGAGACGGTCAATCAACGAAGCATGAGGAGGCGTATGCGACTGCAACGCTACCGTCCAGCTCAAGGCCTCTTCGCTCAGATATATGTCGGTGACCGTGAAGATGATCTGAATCCCATCGAGCAGATCCGAAGTACCGGAGACGATCAACGGCATCTTGTGTTTCTCGATGAATCGCTCGATTTCGATGAGCAAATCTCCCTTGTCGAAGTTGAATCTCACTCTTCCGTTGGTTTTTTTGTCGTCGTCGGGTTGGCGGAGAATGCCAGCCTTCGTCTTTGGGGCGATGGGAGACCTGGTCCTGCTTGGACGGATGGTTGACATTTGTTGCCGAGTTGCTTGGAATGTGAACGAGTAAAGTTTTGGCGTTTGGAATGTGAACGAGTAAAGTTTTGACGTTTGAAATGTGAACAAGTAAAGTTTCGGCGACAAAAACATACTAGACGGATTTATTAAGACTGCCGCGCCCTCAGTCGCCGTCGAACGGGTCTTCGTCGAGCACCACCTGTTTCCCGGCTTGCCTCTCGGCTGGCTTCGTTCTGTACTTGGTCAACCTGTACTCTGCCTGGGAGTAGTCGTGTCTCACGGCCTGCGTCGCCTCGCTCCGAGTGCACCAATCTAGATCGTAGAATCGCGCCTTGGCGGCGTCGCGGGTCTCGGGCGAGTCCCCGGCCACGGCTTCGCAGAGATTGTGAACGGCCGGGTCGGTGGCTGCGCGCTCCTCCAGGTCTGCGAGAGCAATTGTCGCGTCGTCGAGCGTGGTCTTGGAACGGAGCAAGACACTGGCCCTTTGACACCTTTGCACCGCGTCTGCGACGATCAGCGACCGGAGATTCAACAGAAAGCCCTTGGTCGCGGAAATCCGTCTCGGGGCACTCGATGAGCTCTGTGCCCCGAGTCTGTAGGGAGAGGACAGGACCCGGCAAACCTCTCGCACAAACTTGCGGAACGCGGACAAGGTGATGCACGACTCGGTCTCTCTCTTCAGCCGACGGACCTGTCTCGAGATTTTGTGCTTGTCGCGGATCCGCGGCTGATTATCAGGCAGACGCCTCATCTTTCAGCGATTTGGTTACTTCGTGGCCGTGTTGTACATATTAGTGCGGTGGTTGTACGTACCAGTTCGGTCAATAAAGGTGACATGTCGGAAGAAAAGCTCAAGAAGACGCACGTGGTCCTGGCGGGATACCACGCCTGCACATTGACCACTTTCGCCATCCTCTCCGGCGTGTGGCGAGACAGCACCTACGACGTGACTTTCAACGGAGACTTCAAGTTCAACTTCCGGCTCCTCGCCGCAGTGGCAGTGAACGAGGGGCTGATGATGCTGTACCATTTGCTCAGATACCGCGAATCGCCCGACGTGGATGAGAAGGGCCACTTTGCCCGTGTGCTCGCCAGCCACACGTCCATGACGATCATGTCACTGGCTGTGCAGCACACCTCGGGAGCGACCGATCTGCTCCTTGGAATAGCGACGATCGGTCTGTGGGGCTGGAGAGGAGAGACGTACGCGGCCTATGAAAAGGGCACCGACGACGACGGCAGATCCAAACTCGTCTCCACTGCCTTTGCAGCGGCTATCCCGATCTCGGCCTTTTGCGCCGTCGCCGAAGACGCCTCGGTCTTGAGATCAATGCTTTTCGGCTTCCTGGTCACCTACATCCTCATCAACTCGGTGCTCCATTGGGTCACCCGGAACCGAGACAGCGATCCGCATATTCGCATGACAAACGCGTTCACGGATTCCTCGTTCAGCGCCATGTTTGCTTACACTTCTCTGGTCTTGGTGTACAAGTACGACTCGGTCTAGAGACGGGCTTGTATGTAATTTCCCCTGAAAATAAACACAGAATCGTAAAGCCAGAAAATCCATAAGAACCGGGAAAATGACTTTCTTTGCGCGCCGACGATTGGACGAGGACGGCGGCCCTTCGGGCCCGGAGGGTCCGGAGGCCAAGCGAGCGAGGATCGGATTGATGGAGCCCCCCAGATCGATTCGCGTGCCCATCCTGACAGACCCGTCTCACCTATGGGCAATGGCGCCGAGTCCCGGTACTCTGAAGAGACTGACACGGGACTTTTCGATTCGAACGCTGCGAATGGCGCAAGACGTCCTGTCCCTGTACGGGTGGATGCTCGACGGAGCCGCGTCTCTGGGCCGTCTCGACCGCTGGACCCTGACGTTCATCTTGGCCCAGGAGATCTACTCGAAACACGGCCTGCCCTTTGACGAGAACCCGAGGGAGATCGGGGACTTCCGCAACACGGGCACGTTGATCCTCTTCGACCAGGAAGACGACCTCTGCAGACTGGAGAACGGACTTTACCGGAAGATCCTGAAAGCCTCTGGCCCTTCGCTCGACGTCAACAAGCTCCGTCTGTTGGCCAAGGCAAGCTCGGTGGTGCGATTCTATCGCCTGTGTCTCAACGCGCTTGTCTACAAAGAGGCCGAATTTACTGCTGAGATCAACCCGGCTCGGGTCCGCGCCGCGATGGAACGCGGATTGCCCAGTCTGAGCATCAAAGACAATGACGAGTTGCGCAAAGACCTGTGGTCCCACCACCTCGGACTCGGGGAGCTCTGCGTCTACTGCCAAACCACCGGGAGCAGCTTCAGTCGAACCATCGACGTCAGCGCGATAGTGAAACGCACAGAAGAACGCGCCACTTGCTCCATCCACAGCGACCTGAAAAGCGCCGACCCGGACTCGCCCGAGCGAGCGATCGCTGATCTTTGGGCATTCGACGCTTGGATCAGGGTAAATTGCTTGAAGAACCCGGCCTTTGTCGCCAGTCACGTCATCACTTGGAGATTGCACTGCCGGGAAGAGTCGACGTCTCTCCTACTCGCAGACATCGTCGCCATGGCCTGGAAAAGACCCGTCGTCCTCATGCTCGGGCATCGGGCCTGGGCTGTCATCGACAACAAAATCGGCACCTGGTTCGCGTTTGACAATGTCTCCTCGGCCATCGCGTGTCTCATGCTCCAGGTCAGGAATCATCACGCAGCCGTCTTTGCCAATTTCATGCCGATCCCTGCCCTACCCGAATCCACTAGGCGAGCCTGAGAAACCCAAATAAACAGACTAACCCATACAATTAAGTGACACCGGAAATAAAAGAAGAACAAAGAAGGAGCCCGTTCAATGGTCACCTTTCGTCTCCAGATCACGCTAGCAATTCTGGTCCTCTCGGTAACAGCCGCTCGCGCGCTAAACTGCTCGTTTGTGGCCATCGACAACGAGTACCCTTGGCCGGGATACAGTCTGTGGCTGAACTTTGACTTTGGAGGTCAGATCACTCCGTTCACGACCACCCCCGAGGAGGCGGCCCGGTTGATTGCCCGGCTCGAGTTCGTCTACTCGGCCAATGGGCAGATCTACGTTCCCTCTGCATCGCAATGGTCTACACAAAGCATTTCGGATTCCAGGGATGTCGTTGTGACCGACACAGGCTTCCGTGTCTTTGATCCAGTCTTCTCGCTCGGCAATTGGTCCGTCTCCGTGAAATCCACGGCCAACGACGCCTCGCTGCTCTACTATCGCTTCCTGTTGAACGGAGAGACTCTAGAACAAGGATTGAGATGCAATTTCTCCCTTCCACCGGGAGTCCGTCTGCTCGCCTCCGTGGACGGGTTGCTGTCTTTCTCGGCCCCGGTCCGCAAGTGCAGCGGCGCCGCCTTGACGGCCAGCGACCTCAGCGGCTGGAACTGCACCGGGACCCTCCAGCTAGTGGACACCGGAGAATCCGGACCCGCGGGCTACTCTCGGCTGTGGCGCTGCACCGGACTCGTGAACGACAGCTCTCTGGTGGTCCCCGTTGCCAGTGCGATCTGCGACCAGTACGGGGCCCAAGTGTCCCTCTTCTTCAACGGACCGACACTTGGCGACCCGCTGGGGTCGGAGCCGTTCGTGGCCTCGGACGTGAATTCCGCACCCGGTCTGTTTGAAACCTTTTGGTTTGTGGATCCCGTGTTCCGCAACATCTCCCGGATCCTGACTCGCGCGCGCAACGTCTTCAATGATTCTGCTTCGGTGACCGTGGACACTTTCGGGTTCTCCTTCGATCAGTGGCTCGCTCACTCCGCTCCAGTCGGGTTCTCCAGTAACGCCAGCAGCGGGACCACCACAGTCTCATTGAATGTGAGCGTCTCTGCGGCAGTCTCTGTGGCAACCACGACAAGTGCTCCTAGGACACAGGTTAGAAAGTTCCGTGAATCGATTGGGAACAAGACTAATCTTTTTTATAAAACTTAGGCGGCTCACTTTAGCGTGTTCTCAGTCGCCCAGTTCCCCATAAGCTTCCTCTACAACTGTACCAAAACAGACTTCTTCTCCGCTTGGGGCTTTGAGTGCTCGGTTGCAGGCTATGCGACGCCGCCGCTCGGCTACGTCTCCCTGCTGACCTGTGTGAACGCGTCCACCTCATCGAGCATCGGGATCTCCAACGTCACCTTCCCTTCCCAAGGCCGCGTGGCCGTGTACCTGAACAACGACCTGAGCACCACGATGCTCGACAGCGTCACTTGCTTTTCGACCGTTTTGACACAAGTGTCGATCGAAGACACGACGAACTCGTCACTGCTTGACCAGTCCCGGGTCTGGATCTCGTCGGTCTATCTCACCTCGAGCAACGCAGCCGCCTACCCGGACTCGCTCGTGGCCACACTGACTGACTCTTCCGCCATCGTATCGGCCATCGCTCTGAGTCAGGCTCTGAGTCGAGCCTCTGCTGAAATCGAGCTCCTGTGCGACGGAGTACGTGCCTCGGTCACCCGCGGATCTCTCACCTCTGCTGGAACATTTACACTGGACATACAAAACTGCTCCTCGAACACGTCGGTGCTCCGTCCACCTGCTGTCGCGTCCTTCTCCTGGCCGGATGCTGTCTTGTACGCCAGCGGGAAGAAGGTGTCCAGTTTTTCGGACTCCGGGGTCGAGTCGGTCATGCAGGAGCGAGTGCTCAGTGTCCGGTGTGTGAACTCGGGGATCTTCATACTCTTTGATCGCCAGGTCTCTGTTTCGTCAGCCAGTAGTTTCTCCGTCATCTGCAGCCACGGCGGCCTGTCTCTGCGCGGGTCGCTCGGCAGGACAGTCGTGGTGGACGCCGCGATCTCCGGTCCCTGTCCGTTCCTCTTCTACCTCGACTCGGGGACCCGGGTCTTCCTCAACGGCAGTTGGTGCGATCAAGACGAGTGCAGCATGGGCAGGGTTGTGTCGGCGGTTTCCGTGTCCAACTCCTACATCTCGGTGGAGTTTGAAGGGACGGCTTGCAACGAGACTCTCCGATCCCCGGGACTCTTCTTCCTCCAGGCTGACAACGGTGACCGCGTCCCAATCACCACGGCCATTTTCAACGGCTCCCGCGTCGCGATCGCGTACGAGAGATACGCCAATAGCACCGATGCCATTTTGGCCCACGAACTACTCGGACCTCTTTCTCCCACTACCGTCTCCGCGAGCACCTACCCTTACGCCGACGTCTTTGTGTGCAGGAGGAACATCTTCGACCAAACAGCTTACTTTGTTTCGGTGCAGATCGCGGGTCAGTGGAACCTGGACGCCGGATACTCGATCACGCCAGCCACGTGCACCGTGCGATCGGCCACCAGGATGGCCAACGTCTCACTGGTAGAAATCGTGCTGCCGTCCGGGGACGAGAACGATCTGTCGTCCTGTGCCATTATGATCAACTACACCTCCGTCTACACGTTGACGAAGAACTTCACAGCAATCGCTTTGTCTCGGTGTGAATTGCCCGAATTGGTGTCGGGTCCGTCCAACCTCTTCACCGATTACGCCCTTTGGATCTCCTTTATTGTCATGTTTGCTTATGTTTTTCCCCTCTTCTATGTTGCCATCGTGCAACTCGCCGTGTACCTGGAAGCGACGGTGTCGAAAGGAGAAGAGACTTTTTGATTAAATCCCTTGTCGCAAACAAACGGAATGAGCGAGACCAAGGAGAAACCAACGAACCAGGATCAATTCGACGTGGAAATGTCAACCGACCAGGACCTACCCGACACAGACCCACCCGGCGACGTCCCAATGTTATTCCGTGCAAACACGTTCGACGGTAGCTCCGCGCCCGAAGCGAGCCCTCTGCCACTCGTCCGCTCAAACACGCTCGACGGTAGCTCCGCGCCATCTACTTCGAGCCTCCTAGTAGACGGCACAACACGAAGACCTGCGACGCTGGAGGAAACGGTGCTAGCGATCAGAAATACATGGACGGTCAACAACCCTCCTCAGGGACCGATTCGCAAACGAAGATCGAAAGGAACGTTCAACAAAACCATCCAAAAAGGGTTGACCGTTGTCATACCAAAGCCCGGAGAGCTTGCCATTCGACGGGGAAGCAACAACAGCAACCCAAATACAGCGAAAGCGGACAACAACAGCGACCCAAATACAGCGAAAACGGACAACAACAGCGACCCAAATACAGCGAGAACGGACGGGGACAGTTCGACGCAGGAAGAGACAAAGACGGCGAAGAGAGCGGGACCGGAAGAGATAAAGAGGACGGCGACCCCACCACCGACTTCAACACCTAAGAGGAGAGAGGACCTCGATACGAAGAGCCGAACCGAAAAAGAGCGAGAGAGGGATAAGAATGCGGACCGGAAACGCGACGATCCAGACAACAAACCCCAAGATTCTACTTCTCTGTACAGAAAGGATACCCCGGATAAGGCACCGGCAAAAGTGACAGAGGAGCAGAAAGAACCAGTCCCAAAGGACGATGTACCGATGGACGTGACCCCGCCTGACGACAAAAAGATGCCATTCAAAGACTTCGACGACCCTCCTCCTCAATACTCTCCAAACAACCCTCCCCCTAACTACTCGCCCCCGTCCAGGGACAAGTTTACTGTCACGGGCTTGACCTACTCGTACGTGAACGAACACTTTTACAGGAAAAACGTCTTTTCCGCGAACAAATGGATATCGACCTTGCTGCACACGAGCAACGACGCAGGAGCCGAGTTCTATGATCCGGTAAAAGACTTGGGTCTCGCTCTCCGGGAATTCGAAATCGTCACAGCAACTCGTACGCACGATCTCCAAGGCATGGCCCATCGGAAGCACATCGATACTCTTCTAAATAAGCACGGCTATCCTCTGCTGGAAACGGCGATAACGAACACGAAGGGCAAGGTCGTTCAGCATTACGGTAGCATGGGCTTTTACGGAGTGGCCGGCGAACACATCCGCAAGTTACTGAATCTGGTGGAAAAATTCATGCAGTTCGGGGTCAATTTGAAATCGGGTTCGAACCGCGACGAAGCGACCGTCAAGCTTCTCACTCACATAGAGAATGCAGCCAAGGTCACTCTTGTCAAAGGATGCCATCCATTGGCGTTTCAGTTGTGTATGACCGAACTTGGGTCAAACTGGCTCGTGCGGGCACTCGAGTTCATTTACCCGCGCGACGGAGCTCTGTACGAGATGCTGCCCCATAGGTTCGTATGACCGAACTTGGGTGTCTGTCTTTATCTCACTTTCCTTGTGTTCCCAGATGCCCGCCCGCCCTGGTTGTATCACTCCTGATCAGCATCGGATTGAAAAAAGAATTCGTTTACGCAATCCCCACGCCGACCGTCAACGTGCCTGAACGACTTGTAGCTAGGATGGGGTCGTGTGTACGGGCTTACTGCGCCACGGACGCAGAACGCAAAAAGGCCCAGCTCAACGACGTGGCCATAGGGAAAATTGTGTACCGAGGCGTCTCTGATCAAATCAAGTTCGTCAATTCGGGTGCGTCAATGGACGGCGAGCGCACGGTTGTTTGGAACAGCGATAAACCCCCGGGTCTGTTGGTAGCTATTGTCTTATCCAGCGAAGATGGCTACGACGTGCGATACGCGAGCTTGGCCGACGCCATAGCCATCGGATTCGACGTCACTAAGGACATTATACGCGGGACCGAGCTTTACAACACGATTTTATCCAGATGGAGCAATCTCGCAACAGATATCGTAGCGAAGTTCAATGAGAATCCATTCAACTACAAGAGTGTCGTTATCGATATGGCCAGTGCACAGCGTTGTTTGTTCGTGTTCCAGGCCTATATGGGTTAACGCTGCCTCTCTCTCTCGTGTGTGCGTTTGTGGTTATTGGGCATTGACTTGGTTTATTGTTACTTTTTCCTCACTCGTCCGACTGATCTGCTTTCCTCTTGACTCTCTCTCGCACTCTCTCTCTCTCTCGCGCGTGTGTGTGTAATGATTAAACATTGGCTTTGTTTATTATCCCGATTCATCCGATTGGTCTGCTTTCCTCTTGACTCTCGGAGCTTGAGGAACGGATCCGCCCGGAGCCTCCTTAGGCTCCTTAGGTTCCTTAGGTTCCTTAGGTTCCTTAGGTTCCTTAGGCTCCTTAGGCTCCATGGCTTCCAGTTCCTTCTGCGTCACAAAATCGGAGAGTTGCAGATTCAGCATACCGGCGATCATTTGCAATCCTTTGTCCCTCTTCAGCAACCCAGACTGTATTAACGCGGTCACTCGTTCAATCGACAGGGCCAGGGTGATCGTGACTCGGACCAGAAGACCGGACTTGGTCGAGGCTCTGTTCAGGACCTGCCCTTCCCCTTCGCTGAGTTTTGTCCTTTTTTGTTTAGACGGTTCCTCCTCTTCTTCTTCTTTTTTCTCCGACTCTTCCGGGTCCGAGGTGTCGACCTCAGAGGACGAGTCGTCAAGCGGCTCATCCTCTGACTCTTTGAGCGACTCCGCGAAAGAGAGCACCTTCTCGAGACCCTGACTGACGGCCTTGAAATGCGCATTCAGCTTCGCGTCTCGGTCCGACTGCTCGTCCATCGTCTGCACTGCGGACTTGTTGCTGACCACGTAGGACCTGGGCACGCCGAGACAGGCGCAAACATTGTCCGCGTACGACTCCTGTTGCTCCTTCGGATACACCGGGGCCGGGGGCGGCGCGGGTCCAGTCACCAACTCGTACGCGGACCCAATCAACACCACGGGTCGCTCGATTTTGTACTCGGTAAAGGGCCCGTTGCTGTCTGTGACAAGCCAATAAACTAAGCGTCAATTCGAAAATCAATCTGATTCGAAGATCAAAACGAGTACCGTCGTTATTGGAAACAGGGGCAAGGGCAAATGGGTTGTCCTCGGGTCTGAGTGGAAAGCGAAACCGCGTCTTTCCTGGCTTCAAAAATTGGATCACGTCGTCGTACGACGCATCGTGTTCGCCCTCTTTCTTCTGGATTTCGTTGCGCTTGTCCACTTCCTCGGCGCCCATGTGCGCGTTCTGATTCAGGCCCAGCGTCCCCATCACCGCCGGGGGAATGGACACCGAGACTCGTCTCGCATACACCAACGGAAACGCGTGGTTCAGGCTTTGCGATGCATGAATCTGTTCTCGTCTTGCCAAGTCCTCGCGGTTAGGCACGATGACGGAGGCGCTCGAGCACGGTCGTCCGTCCCACGAGGGCGGTTTCGACACCACGATCAGGTACTCGGCATGGGGATCCGTCCCTACCATATCGCCGGACCCAGACCCCGCGTTCCGGGTCCCGGTCGAATTCGCGCCGCGAGAGGCGAGGGCTTGCCTGACTACGCTGCTCGGCGAGCTCTTGTCATTGGATTGTTTCGTCTTCTCTTTCGCAAAGTAGACACGAGTCGAGTCCTGGATCTGGAACCCGATTGTGAAATTCTCCGCGCTCTCCACGCGAGTGACCACGAACCCGGAACCCTGGTCCAGCCGTCTCTTGGTCACCGAGACGATCGCGAACCCGAACGCCGTCAGTTGGAACAGCAAAGACTTGGCCAGCTCGGTCACCATCAACTTGAAGGCGAAATCTTGCTGCTCCTTCCCGCGCACAGACACCTGTGGCACGCGAAATCGTTAAACAGACCCAAACAAAAGGGATAAACCAGCCGCATCCGATCCAAATGAAGCAATACCGTCAACAAGGCGCTGTTGAGCTCGCTCAGGAGCCCCGAGTACCCAGTGAAGAACACGGGCTCGCGCATCGTCTCCAGGGCATCGAACATGTCCTTTTCGCGGATGTGCACGCACTCGTGACGGGCCTGTCCTTCGTTTGCATTCGCGAATTTCCAGGGGAAAAGCCGCTGCACGGTCGTCATCGCTGGGACCCTCGGGCGCCTTCAAGCAAGTACATAGCGAATTTCTCGCAAGTGATTCATCGGGTTTCTGTGCTTGTGTTTATACAATTCATAACCCATTCTCCTTGCCCGCGCATTGCTCATCCTCCTCGCCCATTCATCCTCCTTGCTCGCGTCTGCATCGATCACGAAATGCCCGCTCCGGTCCAATTTGCGCCTAAGCAGAAGACCATTGAATACTCGGATCTGGCTTTGACGATAAAAAAAATTATCGATTCAGAGAAGCTGAATGTCGCCGATCCCGATACCAAGTTTGGGTTCAACCGCGACACGTACAAAGCAGCTACCAAATGCAGAGATTGTAAATCAATCGACGCATTGCTCAAGAAGGTCGGCGACACCACGGGCACGTTTATCTACCCCGGTCACTACGACGCCATACTTGTCGTGTTGATCGGCATGGGACTCATGCATCGCTCAGCAATGTATTACCTCTTCACCGATTACGGGTACACCGTCCCCGATGAGATGAAGACGGTCGTGCAGAACGTGATCGATTCCGAGTCGAGCATGCTTATCGTCAAATCGTCGATCAAGCTCATCAATTCATCGACCAACCCCATCACGCGAGTCGTATCCTCCCCCTCCTTTTCTTTCGGCGGGCCTTCCGCGTCAGCCGATGCGAAAACGAACCCATTAGACGCCTCTTCCGCTTCTATTACATCGCCCTCTGTCATTCCACAGAAACCTTCAAACATCTCCTCCCTCTTCCCCACGAGTCAACCCGGTCAATCCTCACTTCCACCAATCGCTCCGCCTCAGACGGTCCCTATCGTCCCACCCGGCGGTATGATCGCCTGCGCGTACGGCCTCCGTGCCAACGGCTTCGACCCGGTGAAGGTAGTTGCACGTGCGACTGCCTTCGGGACGATTGATCCATCCGCCAAGGACAGCAAAAACAGCATACGCGACTTCCTGGCCCGTCTCGGGGACATTACATTATTAACCAGAGCCGAGTGCGAGGATTTGTTTCTCTACAGCGACCCTAAAAACCTCGCCGACGAAATCGTTGCTCGTTTGCTGCTCATCGGGTTCCCTCTGGACGAACTTTCGATCCCAGACAAAAAGACAGCCCTGGGCACAGTCCGTGCCTCTTATATGTCAGTGCCGATGCTCAGATCCCTTGGATACACGCCATCGGTTATTCAAGACAAAGGGTTCACTGCCGAAGAATGCACTGTCCGCGAAGACTCTGCGCCAGAATACATCCGAAGTGGTCTCCCGGTGAAAGAATTGAGGGAAAGGGGATACAGTGATGAATTTCTCAAGTCGATCGGGTTCTCGGACCAAGAATTTGGCATAGACCTAAAAGTCTCACTCACGCTGTACACGTGCGGGTACAACTGCTTCGAGCTGCTGGCACGCGGCTATCCGAAGAAGGTCCTCGACACAGTTTTTCCGCCGAACATGACGGCAGTCGACGGCGTCACCAAGTACGCAGCGCTCCGATGCGGGCTCAGCATCGAGTACATTCAACTCGTCTTGATCAGGTACCTGAAAGATCAGCTCAAGGTCAACTCCGATGGACTGGGCGATATGATCTGCAAAGCTCATGGCTACAGCCCCGAGGACATCCAAGCCGCCGTCGACAAACAAACCAAGGGAGACAGCAAACTGGATGACATCCTGACAAGCGCGGAACCGCTCGTAAAATACCTCGTCGCGGGGGGCATCGGAGTCGCGCGTGCAAGGGCCCTCTTGGAAGCGTATTCAAAGGCAGCCATCGACGCCTATGAGAAGGAGATCGAGAAGAAGACCCACCTCGACCCCGATTTCAAAACGTCTGGGTTCATAGAAGCACTGGTAAAGAAGGATTACGGTCTAATCTGCCGCCCAGTGTCGAGACTCAGGAAGCTCGGGTTGATGCCGTGCGTGATCCGCAAGTTCCCCTTCTTGGTGTTCACCAACTCAGAGGAAGTTCCAATGAACCTCGTGTCCGACTTCGACAAAGTACCCGACGCTACACGGGATGCCTTCTTCAGCGATGTGCGCAACGGCAACTTGTTTCGGAAGATCGGATTCTCGGAGACAGAAATCGAACCCGGTGGAATCAGCAACCCGTCGTTCTGGACAGCGGGCCTGAACAAGGACGTCCTTTCGCTGCTTGGGTACCCCGGCATTCTGGCCGGTCTTGGCTCGGATGGATTTGCCAGCTTTACCGATTTCAAATCTGCCACAGACGCTTACAAGGACGATGGCAAGCTGAAAGCCAAGACCTGGGAGTATCTCCTCGGCAACCGCAAAACCGCCAAAGAAGTAGAAGAATACGCACAAGCAGAAGCAAACGCAAAAAAAGAAGAAAAGACAGGCGCGACTCCTCAAGATGCTGGCCAAGAAGAAGAAGAGATAGATGCGATTCATCAAGATGCTGGCCAAGAAGAAGAAGAGGGAGACGACGAAGAAGGAGACGACGATGACGAATCAGCAGCAGCGACTCCTCAACTTGTTGTACCAGAAGCAGCAATAGAAACAAAAAGAGCAGAAGCGACTCTTCAATCTGTTGCACCAACAGGAGACGGAAAAGCGACTCCTCAGACTGCGCCGACATTTGCAACAGTCGCCCGATCTAAGAAGAATCAAGGGAAACAACAGATAAAACCAGCGTCGCGTATACAGCCTGCGTGAAACCAGCGTTCAATTGGCGAATGAGCCCATTCGGTTATGTCCGCGGCACATCACGACTCCACGATTCTGTGCGTGTCTTGTTTATTTGTTTCAATTCCCCTTTCAAAATTCAAACACCCTGTTCGATTCTATTTTGCCGATCTCTTGCGAATCGACGGTAATTAATTAAACAGCCTACGCGCTTTTCCTCACCCGGCGAAATGGAGATGAAAACGCATCGCCTCGGCAAAGAGGATCTGTCCGGGCTCTGGCTGGGGGAGGTCAAGGAAGAAGATCTATTTGGATCCGATGAGGATGAACCAGGACGGATCGTCTTAATCGACGACCCATTCGAATCGGACCCGATTGATCTGGACGATGATCTATTTGAACCAACTTCGATCGCTCTGGGCGATGATCTATTTGAACCAACTTCGATCGCTCTGGGCGATGATCTATTTGAATCGGACCCGGTCGACCTGGGCGAGAACCCGTTTGAACCGGACCCGATCGACCTGGACGAGAACCCATTCGAACCAGACCCGATTACCCTGGACGATGATCTGTTTGAACCAGCCCCGATCGACCTGGACGAGAATTCGTTCGACCCTGAGCCCGCCGAGCAGACGGAAGACCGCCCGGTGCCCGCGGTGCCCGCGAAAAGGCCTCGGTCAGACAAACCCCGAAAACGGCGTCCAAAGACGCAAAAGGACTTCACCGAGACCGAGCTTCTGGGCGACGATTCGGGTCTGCGGTTGGACGAATCGGACGTGCGACGGGTGCTGCGCGACCCCGTCATCTCCGCTGGAGACGAGACGAACTTCCGACGCGCGATCGCCGATAAGATCTCCCAGTTGGCCAAGTCGCTCAACTGGCGTAACCAACGTCTGCCCTTGGTTGATCGGGTACCCACCACGCAAGACGCCAAGTCGGTGACCGAGTCTCCCGTCGACGTCGTGTTCAGTAGTTTCGAGTACGACCAGTCGATGATGCACGAGTCAGGCCACTACTCGGTCGAGGACGATCCGGACTGCTTTGACGTGCCCGCGGACCGCCGACCTCGAATTAAAGTGACCCGGTTTGCTGTGCCTTGTGTCAATGGATCCAAGTGCGCATCCGCCCAGGTCACCCACGAGGTGCCCGGGAAGCCGTTCGTCATGATGGCTTACTGGGCCCCGGATGAAAAGGAGCCTCCTTCCGAAGTACTGAAAACTCGTCAATGTCTGCTGTGTCACCGGTTCGTTTCGTTCTTGTTTCCCTGAAGGTTTGTTGATCTTCTCACTCATTCATTCTCGACCACCTCTCTTCTACCAATCCTCTTTGATCAGGTTTGTTTCGTTCTTACTCTTGTCTTGTCTTCTCCGCTCCCTCTGACCTCTTCTCTTCGATAAGATACGCGATGCAAGTCCTATCGATCGTGGTTCCAAACTCGTTCGGGGACTCGTTGAACGAGGGCTTCTTGACCTCGCATCCACAGCGAATATTCAATGTCCCGAGTCCCGGGGAGTACACGCTGAACTCACTGGTCCCCGTGGTCCCGAACGGAATCCTGATTGCTCCTATCGCGATGCTGGATTTCAGTCGACTGGTCGTGAAAACGGGAGGCGAGGGACGAAGGTATGTGTGCCAGAAGCTCATGCAGGCATCGAAAGACGCCGAAGTCACGCTGGGCGGTTACCCGGGCTCCTATCCCGTGATCCACTCGGTGACAAAAAACCCGCCAGGCGGGGCAGAGGCAAGTCAGTGACTCAGGCGACCGAGACACTGGACACTCTGCTCCGCCACCCCTTACTCTCCCGAGACGCCAAGGATGCCTGCGAGGCGATCAGTGCAGTCAAAGCCCGCAAAGTCCCCGAACTCGTGCAGTACCTGGGACTGACCCGCGCGCCTGTCGACTTTTTGGCCAAGATCGACCAGAGCGATCTCGTCATCAGCAGTCTCACCGAGGCCAAGGCGAGTCTGCTGAAAGAGAAACAGAGACTTGAACGAATCTTGCGCGCTTCCGGGCCAGCTAAATCCCAATCTGGCGATTCCGCTATCAAATCGTTGCTGGACGTGGTCAAGACGTACACCAAGACCTGCAACACCACCTTCAACCAGCTCCGGGGTAGAATCACTACCCAGTGCCAGGACAAACGATGCACGGCCACCGCTTTCGAGCAGCCTCACGAGTGGGTCCGGACCGAGGGGCATCGTTTGTTGCGGGGCAATCGCTCCAAATCGAGGATGCACCCCCAACGGCTCCAGGCCTGTGTGCGGACCCTGGTCGACGTCTTTTCCGTCGCACCTACTCATCTCACCGCAGCTGTCCTGGAGACAGCCATCTCTTCGGCGACCGAGTTGATGAAACTGGCAGTCGATCTGTCACTGGACTACTGCTTCCTGCAGCTGGAGCTGTGCAGGATGATGTGCCAGTTGCTGGTTTCCGCGATGAAAAAGACTCCTGTACCAGAGACGGGCAAACTGAGAAATTATTTGTGGGACCCCGCCAATATTCCGCAGCTGTACCCGCAGCTGCGTTTCCACGACAACCACATGAGCGCGCGCGTCTACTCGCTGTTCGGGTTCCTATTCGACAATCCACGCGAGTGCGACCTGCCGCCCGGGGAGGACAGAGTGGCGCAGATGGCGAAAAAGGCTGTACCGCACAAGCACCAACCTCACCATTTTCTGCCCGTGACCGAGATGTGGGCCAGAGAGGACGGCTACAACCCAGCCCGCAAACTCCTGGTCGAAGTGATGGTCTTCTTCTGGCTCGGAGTCTACCCCGGCTGCTCCTACGACTCGCGGCTGGTTCGAGACGACGACCTCCTGCACCTGTACTCGACCCGCGCCAACAAGCGGTTTGTGGACATGACCCGGGTCATCGGAGAGCTCAAGTTGGTATCGGGATTGCACGCAGTCAAGGAGTACCTCAACTACTTGCTCCGGTTCTCCTCGCCAAACTCCTCGCCGGTCATGTGCGCACTGAGCAGCTCCTGGGCAGACTACGACTCTGGCGTGTCCGACGCGTGCGAGAAGCTGCGCGCGGCCAGACTCGGCCACGCAAAGGACAAGGAAGAGCAGGCGCTGAGACAGATGCTGGTCGCTCGCTCTCAGATGACGGCGGTCGGGGCATCCGTTCGCGTCCCAGGCAGTTTCCTGACCTATGTGAATCGGCTACTGAAGACGGGCTGGGGCGAGAACGTCTTGGACGCGGATTCAAAGACACCGGACATTGACCGGGCGGTCAGATCGATACTGGATGCCCCCGACATCAGTTTCTGCAAACAGGTCACGGGCTACGTTTTCTTCGACGAATACGTCGACCAAATGGCGAAGAGCGACTCCTTTTGCGTCCGCGTCGGCTCTGACGTGCTGGACTTCAGAAAACGAGACCGGCGCTGTATGCTGCGTCTATTGGCTGTGCTCTGCGTGTGGTTTCAGATCGCGTACACGGACTATCTTTCGCTTCGGTACATTGTCAATGTTTACTACTCGGGAGATCGCGGCGCCTCGAGTTTCCCGGTTCACTTCCACCAGACATTCAAAGATAACCCACGACTCAAACACGTCGTCGCGGCCATGGGCTTTACGTGGGTGAACCTGACCGCGGTGACCTACACGCGTCTGCCGCGGAACTTGAACGCTTGCACCCGAGAAGCGATGGTTAGCCGATCTCGGAGTCTCGTCGGAGACGACACTCTCGCGCACCTCGACAAGGCCTGGTTGGTGCTGTACTGTGGAATCTGCAACTGCAGCCACGCACTCGGCAATTGGTACCCGAAAATCGGCGGTGCCCCGATCGAGGGCTATCACGGCCACACGGACATTGGGTTCGGGCGGGGCATCCGAGTCAATCTGTCCCAGGGCGCCGCGGACTGCGACCGGACTGGCTCCCGGATCGCATTTCAGTGCATACAGGCGCACTGTCTGGCCGTGTCAATGCGCAACTGTTGCGTCAACTGGTCACGGGTGCGCGGGTTCATTTGCTCGTGCTGCGGAATCTTCGCCACTTGGTGTCCGACTCTCGGAAGTTTCTGGAAGAGAGGCTACCTGTGCTCGCGGTGTAGCGTGATTGCCCCGAGCCGGCTCGAGTCCATCGCCGACGGAACCAGAATCGCCAGGGGAGGACCGAATGGGTCTCTGAGAGTGAAAGAATCGAAAAAGACCAGATCGAGAAAGGAGCCCAAGGGATAAGCAAGTAAAAGATCCTATTTTATTATTCTAGTGCAAATCTCTCAAGCAAAACAAAAATAAATGGCATCGAATTCCTCCGATGAAAGTGGGTTCCGGGACCGCGACCTCGAAATGGGCCTGTTCGTAACCTTTGGCATTTTCGGTGTGTTTGGCACCGTGCTCATTCCACCTACAAAGAAGATCAAGATAATGTGCTGTTGCTACTGGAACTTCCCGAGCTCGATCAAGCGCGCGCTCGCGATCTACCTCGTCTACCTCGTCAACATCTGGTTCGTGTGCGCCTACGTGATGATGGCGCTCTTCTTCGAGATACAGTTCCGGATCTGGGATCTGCATCTGTACGGAGCCAGCTTCTACTGGTTCTGCCTGGGCATCGGAGGGATCTTCGCCCTCTTCTCGATCATGGGCTTCACCAGGGTCTGGTTGGTGGTGTTCCACGTGCTCATAGTCAACCTGATCGCCACCATGATCTACCCCTGTAGCAGCTCCTCCTGTTTCTATATCCGTGGCATGATCGTGATCGCGTGTGTCGCCACTCTGTCCGCCATCGTAGCCTGTTGCGTCATTTCCGACAAGATCGCCGAAATGCTGACCGTCCAGCAGACCGCCATGGTCGGGCCCTTTTGCGCCGTGTTTGCGCTCGCGAACGCGGCTCTCGGGCTCGAGTACTGGTTCGACGAGGAGAACCCCTGGTACCTGCTGGTAATCGCCCTGGTAATCGCAGTCGTCAAGCAGATCGGCGTCGCCGTCGCTCGACGTCTGGTCTGCTGCACTCACTGGACAGAGTTGATCGACGAAGAGATTGTGACACTCGGAGGCGATGGCTACGATTCCATATGAACTGAGTCAGTTGTTTAATAAAGAATGTACGAAACAGGAACAAAACATTGCAGACGTAGTAGCTCGTCAGACTGGGGACTTTGCTAGGTTAGCTTTCTTCAGTGTGTTGAGAATCTTCGACTTGGAGTACGATCGATCGTAAAGGAGAGAGCAGTCGTCCGGAAACCAATTCGGAACGAATCTCCCTCCGGAACGTCGCCTGGCTTTCGCGGCCGCGGACTTCCTCTCGTATCTCACTGTCCCGTCGCTCCTCTTTCTCTTTCTTTCGCGACAGGCACTGATCTCGCCCTTTGGTTTTTGGGTCTGCTTCTTCACCTTCTTCTTGGGTTTGGCCTCTAACTTCCTCGGACGTCCTCTCTGTCTCTTGGCACTGGTTCTCTCGGAGATGACCATGGCAGGAACGGTAACGACCCAGAAATTGTCGCCCGGCAGCTTCAAGTGACCAGACTCAGAAATCGGCAAATTTGGGAGATACGCATCGACCTCTGGTAAATTTGGGAGATAGGTCTCGGCGATTGGCGAATTCGGGTGACAGTTCTCAGCGTCTGGCGAATTCGGGTGACAGTTCTCAGCGTCTGGCGAATTCGTCTCCCCGTCAGCGATCGGTTCGTGTGCAAAGGGGGGCACCCAATTGTCTCGGTAGAAGAGGGAGGGATATTGATCTTGCGTCATAGGAGACGACGCGGAGAACTGCCAATTCATCACCGGGGATTCGGCAATAAATCGACTCGCGGGAGTCTCGGCTGGAGTGTACATTTGATATCTGTCCACTGGCGAGCCAGCGGGAATCTGCACTTGGTAATTGTTCATGCTGCTTCTCTGATCTTTGAGTTGTGAGCGAATCCAAAAGGATGAATTTGCGTCCGAGAGCGCCCAGGACAAGGAAACTTCTTATGTGAGCCAGGAAGATTCTTGTGTGAGCTGAGAAGATTCTTGTGTGAGCCGGGAAGATTCTTCTTCTTCGACCTTTTGAAAAATGAATAGAATGTTCGTCGTTGCAACGATATTCATAAAGCCATCTCAATCACTGAGATTTTTCCAGCCTCGGCACCCACCAGTCAAGGAAATTTCCTTGACGTCCAGCCTTACGAACCATGGACCGGCCTCCCTCGACTCCGTGTACGTGTATCAAGTGTCGCCTCTGCAGACTCATGCAATACGTCGACTGCCGCATCCGCAGGTTGGACTCATCAGACCAAGCTGGACCCGACCCAGAGATGAGAGAGGCATTGGAGCTGGCCCAGCGACCCTGCTTCGTCGGGAGACCTGCGGACAAGAGACAACAGCCCAAAATCAGGATCTGAGGGAAATGCCGGGAATGCTAGGATGTAATCTAACTTATGGAGTTCGTTGATGTTTAATAAACAAACGCATTTAAACGTGATCCGAGACAGTGTTCAGGGGATCGACCACCAGGAACGAATCCACGCATTCAGGGTCTTGCTTGATGCACGCCATTGCCGGAGAGTCGCTGTCCTCTTCTGGGCTGCGTAATCTCACGTCGCTGGAAGGCGAGCTCTGACTGTTCTCGATTCGGGCCCGGTGCTCCTGTGCTACTCGCCGAGCCTCGGCCTTCAAGTGCTCGCGCAGGACAAAATGGTCGAACATGTCCCGCATCTTCTGGGTGCGTCTCCGCCGGATCTCTGCCAAGCAATGCCTCTTACGCCTTCTGTCCCGTTCTCTGATTCTCTCGGCAACATCGGGGTCGGGTAAGTTGGGGTCGGCCATCCCAAGAACAGCCTCCTTGTGCTTCATCTCGCGCTTGAAACCCTCCAGCCATTCCACGTCGCTGTCTCCTACTCCAAGCGGGTCTCGTTCTCCTTCGCCCTGTTCGTCCATCTTGCCCAGAGACACCATCCCGTAGGGGCCCATAACGCCCATGCACAATGCCTTCCGCGGCTTCTCCTGTGACCACACCTCCGAACCCGTCGGTCGGATCGAGATCGTCAGCAGCGAACAAGTCCCGTTGCCGTTCCTGACCAACACGTCCTTGGTGACCGATTGGAGCTGGTTGTCCTCGTCCACCTTGATCTCGTCGGGGGACCTTGCCGCCATACTAAACAGATTCATGCCGTGATTCATAGTGTTGTCGGTCAGATTGGAAAATGATTTTACTTGAGCTGACAGAAAAAAATTTAAAGGATTTATCCGTTGCCACCCATCTTTCGCCGCGAAGTGTCGCTTGGAGGTCACGTGCCTGCTGTGTCTTAAGTGGCATACGCGAAGTTTTGGGAAATTTTTTGGGAGGGGGAGGGGTGGTTGAAAAAAAAATTTTTTTGAGCCCCTCAAAAAGACTGATCTTAAGTGGCATACATGAACACCTCAATCGGACTTGGTCGTTCCTGGATCTAGTATATTTGACACCCCAAGTTGGACCTGGTCGTTCTTGGATCTAGTATATTTGACACCCCAAGTTGGACCTGGTCGTTCTTGGATCTAGTA
>ERZ1292625.105-Hain-H41-01um-R1-105-length-138657-cov-6_pt1 | contig 38504 bp, 33 predicted proteins | sample MGYA00564400_ERZ1292625 | MGnify/ENA primary metagenome ERZ1292625 (study PRJEB36523, sample SAMEA6512639) | groundwater metagenome | collected 2019-01-08 | study: AquaDiva: Metagenomics assemblies of 32 groundwater samples
CCGCCCGGGGGAAGCCCGCCTGCCCGGGCCGGTGGGGGGCTGGCGGGCGGTCCGCGTCAGGCGTAGGCGCTGCTCATCACCAGCGAGCCGTTCACGCCGGACGGGAAGAACCCGCCCTTGGTCGCCGTGTCCTTGGTCAGGTACACGATGTTCAGCACGTCGCCCGGCGAGCGGCCGGTGTTGCTCGGGCCGCCGTCATAGCTGTCACCCCCGAAGAGCGACCCCGTGGCACTCTCCTTGCCGATCCGAACCGCGTCGCCGAGCCCCTCGAAGTAGCTGCGGGAGTGCTGCGGGAGCTGGTCGGGGCGATCTCGCCCCATATAGTTGTCCTTGTGCTGACCGAAGCCAGGCTGGCGCGGGTCGGCGCCGGTCTCCCGCATCATGTCCACCAGGTGACCGTACATCAGCTCCTGCACGGGAACCGGGGTGTTTCCAGTCGTACATGTATGTCCATCTCGGCGCATGAAGAAGAACGTATTCGGCACCACCGGGCACCAGACGCCGACCTTGCCCTGATACTCGCGCTTCTGCCCGGCCTCGATCCGAGCGTACTTCCGCTGGAGCTTTGTCACAACGTAGCAGCCCGTCATCTTCGGGACGTTCTGCATCTTGTCGGACTTGGGTTCGTACATCGACATGTCGCGCCACTTCGACGACGAGGCGTAGCCGAGCAGCGTCAGCAGGATCTGGAAGGTGTCGGCCTGTTCCTTACGGCCAGTGACGAGGGTCTCTTTCTCCTGCCACTCCTCCTTGCCGAGCCATGCGCTCCCATCGCCCAGCACCATAACCTCGTAGAGGCGCTCCAGGGCCGGCCGATCCAGATCGAGTAGTGAGGACACGGTCAGAAAACGCTCTGGGGAGCGCTCCAACATGAGCTTGGTCAGCTTGGGGCCGAGGGTCCAGACACGCTTTCCATCGCTTCCTGTGTGAGCAGAGACCTCGTCTGGGGCCACGCGCTGGAGTAGCGCCTCAATGCGGGCGCATTTCTCGGGGTTGCCGGTCGTGGACTGATTGATACGGGCGTAGATACCCGGCGGATCGTACTTGCCCCGACTCGTGCCAGCGTAACCGCCGTTGCAGGCGTCGCTCCTGGAGTAGTGTCCGTCGGTCACGAACCAGCCGAGGACCTCGGCCTCGTCCGGCGTCAGTCCGCTCTCGCCCCCGTAGAAGTACTCGGCGGTCCGATGGATCTTGTCGTTGGAGAGACCGATCGTCACCGACGTCTTCTCGCGGACATGCCCCCGTCCAGTCGTCACGAGCCAGCGGTGGTCTGGCGTCGTCACGGCGTGAAACGACCGTGACTTGAACTCGACGAGCGGACCTTCGTAGTCAGGAAAGAAGCGGAGGTCCGTGGGCTTCTGCCATTCGGCGCGGCCCGTCTTCGGGTTCTTCGTCAGCAGGACGTCGTCCATGGTCAAATCGAAGCCCTTGACCCAGCCGCGCTGAGTCAACGCCTCTGTCTCAGCGTCGAGGCAGTTCGGCGAAAGCTGGCTGAAGAGCGTCCCGTGCATGACGAGTTCTTCGGGGGTCTGGCCGGCGCGGAGCGCGCCATTAGCCTTGGCCCAGTTCCCCATGGCGTAGTCGTGAAACGCAGTGACCTTCGGGTCGTTCAGAATATTGTTGAAGGTGTCACCCTCACTGGGGTTATCGCGGCCGGGGATGTACATTGCGAAGCTGCCGCGGGGCGTATGAAGCACGCCGGTATGTTCATCAAACTGCGGCGAGGAAATGCCGGGATTCGGGGAGACCGGCTTGCCGCGGAGCGTAGCGGGCTCGCGCGTCACTTTGACGCCGGCGGTGTCGAGCGCCTGCGGACTGGCCGTGGCTGCTGATGCAGTGTTGCCGGCCGGCGCGAACATGTCGAGCTGGGGCGCGGCGTTGGTCTGCGGCGGCTTGCCGCGGGGCGCGCGGGCCATCTTGGCGAGGGGGTTCCCGTCCTTGTCCTTCTCCGGGAGACCGTGCTGGCGTCGAGCTGCGTTGAGCCTATCATGGGCCTCAGCTTCTCGACGATCCGAGCGCTCCTTTCGCGCGTCCTTGTAGTTTTCGCAGCCACATCCGAGGACGCTGCACTTCTGGGGACCACGTCCCCGACCATCGGGCTGATAATTGTGCCCAGAAAACTGGTGCTTGCAGGTGCAGATCCGGGGCTTCTGGCGAGCCTTTTCCAGGGTCGCGAGCGCCTCGGCCTTCTTGACGTGGAACTCGTCCGCCATGTCGGTGAAGTGGTCGATGAAGCTGTCGTCGGCGTCGGGAAGGCGCGCCTTCAGGACCGAGCGGAACTCACCCTTGTGGAACGTGCCCTTCGAGCGGTGCTCCTTGAGGGTCGAGACCGCAACGTCCTTCCAACGCCTCAGCGCCGGGTCCTCGCGCTGGAGAGCGGCGCCCTGGGTGAGCGCGCCGGGGGCGCAGCCGCCGATGCCGGCGGAGAGGGTCTTCTGGAGGCGTTCCAGCACGAGCAGCTTCACAAGGGTCTCCTCTCGGGACTTCTTCACGTCGAGGATCGGGTTGCAAGCGACGATCAGAGCGCCGCCGAGGGGCCGCAGGAGCGGGTTGGCGCGCTCGCTGCGCGTCAAGATGCTTTCGATCAAGCCGTCGCCCGTGTCCTTCTTGTCGTCCTGCCAGGGGCTCTGCGGGTCCTCCAGTACCCCGGAGTCGCAGGTCCTATTGCAGGGTTTTATAGTTGCGGCGACGCGACGCGCGACCGACTCCTTAAGGATGTTGCCCTTCTTGTCGAGGGTGCTGCCCTCGATGCTGTACCGGATCAGGACCTGCTCGTCGTTCTTGATGTGGTCGCGGATCTGCGCAGCCATCGCCTTCGCGCCGTCGTGGCCGGCGGCGTCGTATAGGCGGGCGATCATGTAGATCAAGGGCACGCCCTTGCACATCTTCCAGTACATCCGCTCGCGTTCGTTGGTGCAGTCCTTGGCGTCGAAGAGTTTTTTGGCGAAGCAGATGCGACCCACCACATCCATGGGGGAGGCGCCGATGGCGTCGTCGCCACGGTGCTCATAATTGAGCACGGCCTTGCCCGATTCTAGATCAGTGATATCACATCCCTTGACGTCCAAGACTTCGCCGCTGCTATCGATAGCTTCGCTGGCCGCGATTCCGTCGATCACCATCCCGCCCGAGGTGTTATTGTAGCGCTTGCTTGACATCGCCCCTAAGATTATGGGGCGCCGGGGGGGGGCGAGAAGGACTAGCGGGGGACGTCGGGCGTGGTCGGCGGCGCGGCGGGCTCCGGCGTCGGGGCCGGCTGATGTTCGCGGCCCGCGGGGACCGGGAAGGGCGGGTGGGCGTTGTCTGGCGGCGCGATGACGGCTTCGCGGGCGGCCTTGGCAGCGGCCACGAGGCGTCCGGCCTCCTTGTACGCTTCCTCGCGCTGGAGCCTGGCTTCCACGGCGGCGGCGGCCTCGGGCCCGAGGATGTTCATCACTGAGTCGTGGATAGCCATGATCTCGGCCTCCTTGGAGGGGTCGCCCTTGAAGGCGTCCACCAAGGACGAGATGAGCTGGACCGCAGCGGGAATCGCGATCTCCAGGATAGGGAGAAGAATGGGGATTGGCATGGCTATCGACCTCCCTCGACCACGGTGCACTTGGTCGGCTTCGTACTGATGCTCTTGACAACGATACAGGTAGCCGAGAGCGTAGTATTCAGCTCCGGCGGGATGGTCACGCCGGCGAGCCCCTTGACGGACTGCACGGTCCCGACCACGGTATCAATGCCCTCGGCCACGGCCTGATCCACCGGCTTCTTCTCGACGGTGAGGGCCTTTGTAATGGCATCCAACGCGGCCCTGGCGCCGGTGACGGCATCGCGGGCCTGGTCGTACTTCTTGATCTCGACGTCGTAGAACGCCACCGCGGCCTCGATGCCGCACTGGTCCGGGCAGCTCCTGGCCGCGTCCTGGAAGCCCTGGCTCTTGCGAATGGCCGGGCCGCGGATGGCGTAGGCCGTGCGGAGCGCGCCGTCGGCGATGTTCACGATCTTCGCCATCGTCTCGAAGACGGTCTTGGCGGTCGCGCCGTTGATATTGTGGAGGCACGCGCCCTGGCCCAGGCACAGGACCAGCAGGAGCGCGGTGAGGATGTTCTTCATGATACTTCTCATAGCGGGCAGATTAAGGCTTGGGAGAAGGCACACCCAGAGCGGTATGAAGATCGTGCAACCCAATATCACCGCCCTGCGTATAGCAAGTATTAGCAAAATTCTCGACCATATCTTCTTCATTCATAGGATGCTGCCTGTAATGAGCACAGATCGCGTGACCCAATTCATGATAAAGCGAGGTCGCTGCTACAGCCTCGTGATCTGCACCAGCACTCTGTACAGCATGATAATGTTCGGCGGCATTCAGTACAAACACAGGCCCCTGGCCGGCATTCATCGAACCTTTCATGTAACGGGCCAGATGGTCGCCTAGAGGTTTGGTGGTAAAGTGAATTAAAGGCTGGGGGAGGCCGGCGTCCGCCGCAGTAGCATTCAGACCAGTACGAACCAGATCCACTGCCTGAGTAATCACAGAATGTGGTGTTGTGTCTACTGGATACTGACGATAATACCAGGGCTTAGAGGTCTTCTGGGCCTTCTTTAGATCATCTTGATTTTCCCCACGCTGCGCCGCCAGCTCGTCGTGCTTGCGTCCGATGTACGTGACTCGGCCATCCTCGAAGCCGTAGCCGGGCATCAAGGTGACCAGCGAACAGCGGCAGTGGGGGTGCAGGCCGCCGATCTTCGGGTTGCCCTGGCCGCGCCGGTGGTATCCGTGACCTATTTCGCTAGTCCGCCACACCCTCGGTGTAACGCCGTCGTCCAGAAGGTGGAGGCGAGCACACTCGGCGCACAGGAAGTTGTCTCGCACCGTCACGAAGTAGATGACGGGGTCCTCGATCCCCATGGTCGCCGAGACCTCCATCACGCCGCTCAGCGCGCCGGCATTGCGGACGTTGGAGGACTCAGTGTCGAGGATACGGCGGGTATTGCTCATCGCGGTCTTGAAGGTCTCGCGCAGCTCGCCGCCCAGGACGGTGACGAGATCGGCCTTGGGGTCGCCGCGGAGGAAGGCGTCCACCGCGCGGATCACCTGGGCCTTGAGAGTGTCCTTCTGGGAGTTCAGGTGGCGCTCAGCGACCTGGAGGAGTGAATTCATCAGGTGCGGGTCGGGGCGCGCCCCTTCGCTGGCCGCGGCGGCTGTGAAGAGTCCCGGCAGCGACAACTCGGGCTTGAACTGGAACGCCACCATACGCGACCCGAACTTCGGTCCGAGGGCGCGGGTTTTCAGCCGCTCGTAGACGGAGTCAAAGAGCAGCTCCACCAACTCGACCTGGCGCGGAGTCAGCGCGGGCATCAGTTCCTCGGACGCATACGATCGACCTGCTCGACGAGCTGGAGGGTCGCACGCTTCAGATCGTTGTCCAGCCCCTTCACGATGTCGTCCACCAACCTACGCTGGCGATTGAGTAGGCGTTTCTGCGCTGGTGGGAGCTGGTGCTCGGCCTTCTGGAGCGAGCCGAGAGCCTGGTCGATCCCGCTGACCAGGGGCCCCGCCTGCTGGCCCTGGGCTGCGCCCTGCTGGGCGTTCGGATCGCCCCCCTGCTGACCCTCGCCCCCGGCGTCCTGCTGGCCTCCTGCGGCTTCCTGGCCCCCTTCCTGACCCTCCTGGCCGCCCTCTCCGCCCCCGCCATCTTCTCCACCTCCGCCGCCATCCTGGCCGGGCTGAGGCTGGCCGCCGCCGGCCGCCTGGGCCTGTTGCTGCGCCTGCATCTGCTGTTGCTGCATCTGCCACTCGCGCTGCTGCCAGTAGAACGGATCGCGCACGTAGTCCCACTCGGGGTTCTGGGACGCACCCTTGACCCCAAAGAAGGTCTCTAGGACCATCCCGACCTTGACGTACTTGTCCGCCACCGCCTGCCACTGCGGGTTGAGGGGGAAGTCACCGCCCATCTCGGGCGGCAGCACCTTCTTCTCCACCTTGCGGTACACCTCGTTCATTGTCATATGAACGGGCATGTCCTGCTGTAGGCGGACCGACTCCTTCTCTGCGGTCTCCGCATCGAGGCCGGTCAGGCGGATGATGCAGATCTCGGCCAGCTTCGGATCGATGAGGGGGAGGATCTCGGTGTTGAGGAAATCCTCGAACTGCTTGATCAGAGGGCGGATTCCGAGGTCACGGTGGGCTTCCAGCCGGTACTCGTTGTTGCTCTCCGACAGGGACTGGTTGTTGGTGCCCTTGGAAAGGTAGGCCCAGCCCGGCAGCTCGTCCGGCGACATCTGGAACGCCGAGAGCAGCGTGCGGGCATTCATGTCGGAGAGGTACTGGAACTCCATGTCGCGGGCGCCCTGGTCGATGGGCTGCCAGGTAACGCTCTCCTCGGCACCGACGGCGAAGACTGGCATGCGCCAGGCGTTACTAACGCTGTTGATCGACGCCATGAACTGTTGGCGGATCTGGTTGACGGTGCTCTCGTCAGCGTCGTCCGACTGGACAATGATCATCCCGCGCGTGGCTCGGCCCGACTGGAAGTAGAGCTTGTTGTGCGTCGAGATGTTGATATGCGTGGTCACCGCGGTGATGGCGGTGTCCAGCGGCGTCACCGGGTAGCCGGCCAGCTCGATGTCGGTGACGGGGTAGAAGTTCCGGACGAGACAGTCATCGTCGGAGAATGCCTGGAGCGGGCGCCCCTCGATGACCTGGACGTAGTCGTACTCGTCGTTGACGAAGCGCTCGGCGTCGATTTTGACGCCCTTGAGCTGCTCCAGCAGCGTGCGGCTACCCTCGCGGATCTGCTGGTTGGCGTCGCGGTGGGGGACGGCAAAGTAGATGGTGCCGGCGTCGATGGGCCGGAAGCCGTGGAATTCCAGCTCGCCGGTGGTCTCGTTAGGGAGCCGAATGACCTCGGTCGCGATCCGGCCGACCACGATGGCATTGCGCGTGCTCTGGTAGAGCCACTCGGCAAAGCTCAGACGGTCGAGCTTCTCCCAGCCGTCTTCCTGACCGCAGCTCGACAAACGCTTCACAGCGCGGTCGATACGCTGCTGGAGCTGCTTCTTCTCGGCCTCTTCCATCGTCTGCTCGGATCGCTTGTTGGGCTCGATGACGAAGCCGGAGCCGAAGCGGTCGTTGAGCGGGCGCCCGAAGGTGGACATCTGGTTGCAGCGCGCCTGGACGATGCAGGCGATCAGGTCGTCCTGAATCGCGATGCGCTTCAGGATATTGTCGGGGAGCAGGCGCTGCTTGGGCCGGTAGATGCCGGCGTAGGTGTCGGTCGAGGTCGGGTCCTGCTCGAAGGCGAGGCGCTCGACGGACGCGCCGGGGCCGTTCAGGAGCTTGGTGATCGACTTCGACAGCCCCAAGGGCTGCGTGTCTTGCTCCTCCCGTTCCTGTTCCTCGGCGGACATGCCCGATACGACGTCCACCATGCGGACGGCGATCTTGCCCTTGCGCGGGGGCCGCGGCTCCTCCAGCTTGGCGAGGCGCTCTTGCGCGGTGGCCAGCTCAGCCCGCGTCTTCTTCAGCTCGTCGTTGCGTGAGGGTCTGGTGGCCATCGGCTACTCCACGCTGAGGACGAGGGCGGTCAGCGGCACCGCCGAGAGGTTGACGAGGTCCATGGACCAGATGGGGCCGGTCTTCATCCAGTTGCCCACCATCACCGGGTCACCGGCGATCCAGGGCTGGACGGTGTCGCGGTCGTCGCTCGCGCCGTTGGTGCGGACCGAACCTTCCTGGTTCATCTCGACGTAGGCCCAGCGCTTGGCCTTCGAGTAGAAGGCGATCCCCGAGGCGGTTGGCACGCCGACTGCGGCGACGGGGAGGGTGCCGGTAGCGATGACCTCAAACCACTTCGAGGTCAGCGCGGCGATCACGAAGGTGGTGTGGACTGGCGTCGAGAAGCCAGCGGAAATCTTGACCTTGTCGCCAACCTGAACGCCCGCAGCCGACCACGCCTGGAGGTTCGCGTTGGCCACAAGTATGATGGCCTCGCCGTAGCCGACGAAGTCCTCGTCGGGAAGACGGCTGAGCTGGAGGATGGTGTTGGTGCCGTCCTTGGCGAGCGTGACCCACTGCCCGCTGTTGCGGTCGTCGAAGGGGCCGTCCGCGTCGCCGGTGGCGACGCCGGGGATGAAGACGATGTCGGTGACCTGCACCGCGGTGAAGGCACCGATGGTGGAGGACGTCATCGTGATCGTGCCGTTCTCGTTGACGACGACAGTGATCGTCTGGCCGGAGAGCGCAAGGGCACGGTCCGTTCGGAGCGCCGGCGCAGTGCCACTGGTCCAGGTGAAGCGGTAGCGGGTGGTGTCCAGCGGACTCACGCTGAGGGTGAGCTGCGTGGTACCGTCGATCGCCGTGCTGCGGACGCCGCTGAACACGGCCAGGGTCTCACCTGGCGCCAGCGTATACTCGTTGCCCTTGGGCGCCAGGACTTCGATACCCAGGAGGCTGGGGCTCCAGTCGAAGTGCCGGCGGCTTGGGTTGGAGCTGCTGACCTGGTCGCCGAAGGCCGTGGTCCGGATGCTGAAGTTGAACTGTGCCATCGGCCCGAAGATTGTCCCTAGATGGCCCAGAAGAGCCGGCCCTTGCGCCGGACACCGCCGGTGGGCGCTTCCTCGGCAGCGGTCTGCTGGGGCGGCAGGCCGTCGCCGCCCATGACGTGCTGCATAATCTGCTGAGACCACATCTTCTGCTGGTCATCCAGCGAGCGGACCTGACCGATCTGCATGACGCCCGTAGCCGGCGGCGTCGGCTCATCGCGGTTGGAGCTGATGATCCGGCCGCGCGGCATGAAGGTGTTCATCGTCCCGTAGCGGAGGGCGTCGCACGAGTCGTCGTCTACGTCGTTCGGGATGTCAGTCCAGCGGCCCGCGGCGTCCTTCTTCCAGTGGTAGCGGGTCAACTTCTGGCACAGCGACTCGACGCCGGGGTCGCCGCGGAGGAAGAACATCTCCGGGTCCCCCATCGGGGGCCGGAGCTTCATGCGGACGACCTCGATGCCGGCCTTCACCGAGCCCTGGTTCTTCTTCCAGGGAATCATTTTGAAGCCGTTCCGCTTGAACGTCTTGATGTCGGCCGGATAGGCCATGTCAGGGAAGATGTCGGGGTTCCAGGGCAGGAGCTTCTCCTTGCACATCGCGATGCGCTGTGGCAGCTCTAGCTGAGCGACCTCGATCACGTCGAAGATGAAGGCCCGGTGGCCGTCAATGGCGGCGGTGACCACCGCGAAGTTGTGCGTGTAGCCGAAGTCCATGCCCGAGACGAAGCGACAGCCACGCTCCCTGAACATCGCGATGAGGTCGGCGCGCGTGACGTTGCGACGCTCGGCCTGCCACTGGCCGTCGGCAATGGCCATCTCCTCACCCGTGATGAGCTGCATCATCTGGCCAGCGGTGACCAGGTGCAGGTCCGGATCGAAGCGCGGGTAGACCAAGCCCTCCGACGACGGCTTCCAGCACATCAACTGGGCCTTGATGGTGTCCACGCTCGCCAGCGACCGGAAGATACCTTGGGTCGTGGAGACCTTCTTGAGAAGCGGGGACTGGCTGCGCTGCTGGGTCGCAAGACGGCCGCGGCAAACCGAGAAGAGACGACAGTTCTGAATGCACCCCGCGTACCCCTCGTCCTTGACGAAGCGCTCCTTTTGAGCGTCTACCAGCTCCTCGTATGCCTTCTGGCTAATGGCCTCCAGTGTGTCATCGTTGCGGTAGATCGGGATCATCGGCTCCATCGGGAGATGGCGCTCGGGCGGGCAGGCGCGGGTGACGTCGATGATGTTCCAGTGCCGGATGTGCAAGCCGGACTTTTGAGCATCGTCGATCTCGCGCTGGACGAGGCCGATGGACGACTTCCTCGTCGAAGTGAGGAGGGTGATGGGCTCGACGTCGAACTGCCCTGTCGGGATCATCTTGGCCTCTTCATAGGCCGCTTCGTTGGGCAGAATATCGACTTCATCGACGCACATATACGCGGAATGCTTGCCGTTGCAGCTCGTGATGGTGCAGACCACAACCTCGATCGTGCGGTCGATCTCCTCGTACTCCGCCTTCTGCGCCTCGGTGAGGTGTCCCCATTCCTTCTGGGTCAGGTTCTCCTCGGGCCGGCGCTTGTGCTCATATCGTAGCACGCGGATGCTCTCGACGTTGTCGCCCTCGACAAACTCGCGGAGATAGGGCTTGCGGAAGAACGACTTGACGTACTGCTGAGCCTTCTTCGACTGCTCTTTCAACGCCGCCAGATGGACCACGTTGCGGCGCGCATGCAGCACCATCAGCACCTCCAAGATGGCGGCGCCGAGGGTGTTGTGGCTTATAATCCCATCGCTCCAATAACTATGGTCTTCATCGACAGTTAAATCGTAAAAGTCTGCTTCTGTCTCGGTAACTTCCTTGACGGGCGACCACGGAGTAGAAACCACTTCGCGCCAAAAATCGGCTTCGTGTTCACTGATTTGAGTATGGAAAAGACCCCAATTAACGAGATCCAAAACCTTGGGGCGAGTGATAGTTCGATAGTTGGTGCTGGGCTTTCTCCCCCCACCCTTTCTGAACCATTTACCACCCCGCCGCCTAAGCTTGCCGAGCAAGGGGCTCAATTGCTCTTGGGGGATGGCGTCATGGGCATCCGTCGTCAGTGCCGTTTGAATCAGGCGAGCCTTTTGTGCTCGTTGACGAACTCCTGCTGCCAACAGCATAGGGATCGAGTTTTGGTTGACCCAGAGCCGGTGAACAATATGTTTCTGCCCATGCTGTGGATAGAGTTTCTTACCACGCCTTAGCTGAGCTGGAACCCCCATGGCAGTAACCATGACCTGTATCTGACGCAGCAATTCAAATGCCGTCATCTGGAATTCGACGGCATTCTTACTCGACACACTCCCGTCAGTGTCTAGAACACCAGAAATAAAACCCGCCATGTGCGAAGGCGAGGAAAAACAAATTTCTGGTACGCTCTTCTCCCAAGAGTAGCAGGCCGAAAATCCCCAGCTTCGCAGTACGTCTGCAAGGGCTTTGGAGTTGATAGTCCAGTCATAATGGCGAGATTTAGACTGTTTTGGTTCTCTCCCCACATACTTCAAACACGCCCTCTTCCACGCCTCCAGAACGGCTGGATCGGCAGTAGTCAAGGTTATGCGGTGTTGATCGAGCATTGTTAGACATCCATCACCGACCAAAAGACCGCACAAATAACCAATATTAAACAGAGACTCGTCTTCGCTACGGAGTGCGGGGGTGATATCTACCCGGACTAGATCCTGGGATGTGAGATCGCGAAGAGCCTTCCATCCCGGCCGCCCCCCAGGAGACCAAGACCAAATACGATGAACCGGAGATCCAGTGAGGCTTAGCCCATTTTGAAGAAGGAGCCGGCGACCTTCCTTGAGTCCGTCGTGGATTGTATTCGTTACAGGTCGCCAAGCCTTGCCAGACCAAATCTGTTCACCGACGATTACCGTCTCAATCGGTACTAGTCCCCGCGACCGAGAAAGGAGTCTAGTCCCCTTGACCACGCACTTAAAGCTATCGCGGGCGGCGTAGGACATGATCCGAGACATATCCTCCGCGCCGCCTTTCATCGCGATGTCGTAGACCTCCCAGATGAGGTCCATCGGCGTGGACGTACTGGTCGGGTCCACCTTGCAATCCGGCATGTCGAGCCCGAGGAAGAGCTTGATCCAGCGGTGGAGGTCGGTCTTGTTCTTGCAAGGCTTGAAGCGGAGCTGGCGCTTCAGGCGATCCACGTCGATGGATGGGGCGGTGGACTGCATCAGTTCTTCTTTTCGTTGCGTCTGACGCCGGCCTTGCCGAGCACCTTGCCAACGGTGTCCTTGGCCAGCTTCTCCACGTCCTTTTCGGCCTCTTCCAGCGCTTCGGACACGCCGGGGACATCGAGTAGGCCCGCGGTGGCGGGGTTGCCCGCGACCATCTCCTTGAGACCGCCCTTGGGCGGCGCGGTCTCGCCGGTGAGCATGGCGAGGATCTCGCTGTGGGCCCTCTCCTCGTCCTCGGCGCGAGCCTCGACTTGTTGCGGCGTGGCGGGCGCGTCCACGGTATGGGTGTGTTCGACACGGGTCGGCGCCTTCTGGCCGGTCAACATCTGCCAGACCTCGACCAGTCCCTTCAGCTCCCGCACGCTGGAGACTTCGATCGGGAGGTCGGCGTCATTGCCGGACTGGAAGTAGCAGAGGAGCTTCTGCTTGAGGCGGCGGTTGTTGGCCGAGAGGAGGTCGGAGACGACGTGCACAGTCTCCAGACCGACGATGGTAGCCTTGTCGATGACGCCGGCGCGGAGCTTCTCCCGGTACTCGTCGATGGCAAGGTCCCAGCGCCAGACCACGCGGGCATGGATGATTGAGCCCAGGCTAAAGCCTGGATTTGCCTTGCGGATATCCTCACAGTCATGACCGCGGAGGTACAGCTCCAACATCCTCGTGGCTGTATCTGGGGCGACGGGCGGCTGCTTCGAGCGGAGCCAGCGGTCCAGCGCGAACTGGTCCCGCTCCGTCAAGACGATCCGGTTTTTGGGGTCGCGGACAATCTCTTCTGGTGTCTGGTTAGACACGGGGCGCCTCGAAGACCTGCTTCTTGCCGTCGTTGAAGGTCAGCGTGACACGGACCTGGTCGCCCAGCATGCGGCGCAGCGACTGCACCAGGACCTCGATGCGCTTCTCCAGCGCCGGCGGCTCCTGGAGCTTCGCATCGAGGACCAGATCGAACTTGATCTCGGGACGGCGCTTCCAGGTGCGTTCACCGCGCTTGGATTTGGACTTGCGGGCGGCGCGAGGAGGGCGTTGGATCAGTCCGCGCTCGCGCAGGCCGGTGATGATCTTCTCCACCCGGCTCTGCGTCAGCTCGGCGCGCTCGCCGGGGTCCCAGGTGAAGGTGCTCTTCACTGACTGGAAGAAGACGGCACGGGGCCAGAGCTTGAGCTGTTCGGCCTGGATCTTGTCAATGACGCCGGTGCGTTCCGTCACCCAGCGCGCCGCTTCGAGCTTGTCCCAGTCATTGTCGTTCATCGACATTCAGATTAAACCTGGATGCCCAGTCGCTGCGCGACGAGCGTCTTTATACGGACGGTTGGGGTGCCATGTGGAGCGGTGAAAGCATTGATGAATCGTTCTAAAGAGCGCTCGACACCCTCGGACTCCTTGACCTCGATCTTGGCCCGGTCGGTCACGAACGACTTCAGCTTCCGGCCGGGGCCGGCCAGCTCGGCACGCCGGCGGCGCACGTAGTCGGCGGGGCCACGGACCTCGATGCGCCAGTCGGCGCCGGCGTCGATGTTGATCAGCGGGTCGTCCGGGGTATCGAGACCGGCGCGGATCGGCCGGCAGTGCTGCCCCGTGATGAAGGGCTGGCGGCTGACGATGCGACCGCCCTCGAAGGTCACCAGCCAGATCGCGCGCTCCTGGGTGCGGGCATCGCTGAGCGTGCGCCAGCGCGGCGCGCCGGGGTACCAAACCTTGCCGAACTCCTGCGGGGAGTGGATGTGACCCGAGATGATCTGCTCGAAGGGGATCTGCTCGGGCTTCACAGCGTCATGGCAATACGCCCCGTTCTCGTAGCGACTGCCGTCGATGGACTGGTGACAGATCAGGGTTTTCCCGGCGCCGGCGGCGGACAAGAACTCCTCGATCGATGGTTGGTAGGAGACGAGTGCCACGTCCTCCAGCTCCAGTCGGGGGTAGGCGACCTCGCACAGGCCGTGGTAGGCGTCCATGACGTGGTCACGGCCGGCCTGGTCATGGTTGCCGACAAGCGCGAGGTTACGGTCTCGACCCCCGAGGCGAGCGAACGCCTGGAGCCAGAACTGCATAACCGGCAGGTGGATCACGCCGTGGGTGTGATGCTGGTCGCCGAGCCAGCAGACACGGGCCTGCGGATGGGTCGTGAGCACCTGCTCGACGAGGTCCACCAGCCGCCAGCAGTCGGGTAGCTCCGACGGCACGACGTGGGGATCACCTACGAGCAGTAGCTGCATCAGATCGTCCGGTCCCGGTCCGACGGGTGCTGGGCGACGAGGATTCGGCCGTAGTCCACCATCACGAAGGTGACGTCGCCGATGTGGTGCGATTGGAGCTGCGAGACCTGAATGGGGCCGATCCAGATCCGGGTGCCGGGCACCAGCGCCCTGGGCTGGGCCGTGAGCCGCGCGAAGGCGTAGTCAAGAGGATTGGTGGTGTCCCACAGCACCTCCAGCTCCATCAGCCCCTCGGCCTGGGCGGTGACGAAGCCCTTGCTTGGGGGCCCCTTGGGGGCCTCGGTGGGCGGCTTACAGGCGACGTGTCCGTTCAAGGTGTACATGATCTCCCTCAGAAGCTGATACCAATCAGCGCCAAAAACTTGCGCTCCAGCAACGGCAGGGTGCGGATGACGGCGCGGGTGCGCTCCAGCGCCTGGGCGCGCTCGACGCGCCGGTCGGGGCGCCAGGAGTCATCAGCGGCGAAGGACGAGACCTGGTCGATCCCCTCCTCGTCCACCATACTGACGCAGGACGCGGCGCCCATGAGGTCCACGATCTCGGAGGCGGAGGTTCGCTGATTCTCAGGGACCTCCTCGCCAGTCTTCGGATCCTGATTGACGGTGTTGGCGACGACGTCGAAGTCTATCTCCTCCTTGATGCCGCACCTGGTCGCCTTGTTCGCCCGGTAGAGCTTGCGCTTGTCGCCAGGGTAAAAATGGATCAGCGTCTCGCTGTACTTCTCGATCAGGTTCCCCACCATACGACCGATAGCGACGGATCGAAAGCACGATCCGGGCTCCTTGGTGAACTCGACCTCGTCGGCGGCGCCGGCGCCGTCCCACGCAGCCTGGCTGCCGTCCTCGCCGACCGCCTCCAGCACCAGCTTGTCCACGCCCGCCATGAGGCCGTCGGCGGCGATCTGGACGAGGTCCATGCGGGTCAGGTGCGACGGCGGCGTGCGGCGCCCGAAGAGAAGGGCCCGCTCGATGACCAGCGGGATGTTGCTCTCGACGATCTCGTTCCGCAGATCGAAGACCTGGACGACAGCCGTCAGGATGTCGTCCTCGCCCTTGACGGCGCGGCGAACCGGCCGGCGCACGACGTTCCACCAGTCGTACCGCGCCAGGCGCTGCTCCGTCTTCGCAGTCCAGCGACGGCTCCGCATGGCGAACTGGATGAATTGGACGTTCGGGTGGTAGCGCATCAGCGCGTCGAGCTGGTTGGCGGAGATGGCAGCGGAAATCCCGATCTTGCCGGTGCCGTGGCACTGACCGCAGGTCCGCAGGGGCGCGCGGCGTGCCGAACAGGGCTCGCAGGGACCGCCAGTGAAGACCTTCTGGCGCTCCCGGAAGTACGAGCGCGCCGCGAGGATATTGCGCTTCTCGCGCCGGATCATCGTAAGGAAGTCGGTATAGATCCCGTCGGCCAGCTTCGCCTCGATGAGCAGATCGCGAAAACGCGACTCGGCGGCCAGGAGGCGGGTGAGTTGGTCGCGCTGGACAGCGAGGAGGACGAGGTTGCGCTCATGCTTGCTCAGGTCGGCACCCAAATCGTACTTGGCGAGTCGCGCGCTCAGCGACGTCGCGAACTGACTAAAATGACTGTCGGTGACGTCGGAGCGGCGGCCCAGGTTGTCTATAGTCATGACGGGCTCATCTCTCGTGCGGGCTCGTAGATCTGGGTGTAGATCGCCCGTCGGTCGTTGGCGTGGCGGTGGAGGGACTCGACGTTGTTGACGTCGAAATCCATGAACAGGAAGTGATCTTTGCCCTCGCGCCGCGTGCCACGGCCGACGGCCTGGCGGAGCTGGGTCTCGGAGCGCCCGCCGACGAGATTCAGGACGACCATCTGACCGGGCGGCTTGACATCGGTGCCGGTACCGATGCATGAGGTCCCGATGAGGCACGGGAGCTGTCCGGCGTTGAAGCGCCCTACGAGCGCGTCGGGATTGGACTTGTGCAGGCCCGGCGGCAGCGACTCCTTGTTGTCCTTGGTGACGCCACCGTGGGCTAGGCCGTACTCGACGGTCAGGTGCGGGAGCAGATGCTGGACCTGCGTCAGCTCATCTACCAGGATCAGCACGAACTTCCCAGCGGCGGCAAAGCGCGAAGCGGTCTGGCCGGCGAAGCGGTTGATCTGCGGGTTGCGATAGAGGTGCTCCCGTGTCATCCGGTTGGGATCTTTGGAATAGACCCCACTCTCGCTGGTCACGTTAACCATCACAAAGTGAGGCTTCGCCAGCCACTGTCCCTCGACTCCGTCGCGGACCGACATGACGTATAGAGGGTCGCCGATGATGCCCTTAAGCACCAGGTCGAGTCCGTCGCCGCGAATCTGGGTCCCCGAGAAGAAGTAGCGATAGGGGGCGCCGGCGCACAGACCGGCCACCCACTTCTTGTTCACATACTCCCCGAGGCACACGGAGGCCAGGGTGTCAGCCGGGCACATATGGGACTCGTCAGCGATGCAGACCTGCGCCCCAGACAGGTGCGCCCATGCCGGCGTGCCGCGCTCGACCTTCGTGAAGGACTGGGCAGTACCGACGGTGATCAGCCTGCCGAGCTGCTTCTTGCCATCGAAGTAGGCGCCGACGTTCTTCGCACCGAGGGCCGCGGTGGCCTGGCTGAGGAGTTGGCCAGCGATGCTCGTGGACGGCGCCATGACGACGGCGCGGAGGCCGTGGGTGCGCTCCAGTTCCACGATGATCCTAGACTTCCCCAGGCCCGTCCCCATCTCGACCGAGCGTGGGTAGTGCTGGTCCGTGTCCCCCAACAGGAGGTCGCTGGCCTCGATCTGGTAGGGACGCAGCGGGTGGGGCTTCTTGATCCAGGGCAGCGGGTGGGGCGCTGGGTAGCGGACGTGGTTGACGATTTCGTAGTCGGGGAAGTGCTCGTGGAGCATGCCCAGAAGGCCCGTATACGTCCACCTGGTGCCGTCTTCGCCGGTGAAGAGCAGCGACCCTTTGGCCTTGTCCATGAGGGCCTGGAGGACCTCCTGGTAGCCTTCCTCGCCTAGCTGCTGGATGTGCCACGAGGGCCGGTCCTTGATCCGCTTCAGGTCGAACTCGGCCCGCTTGTCGCGGTACGACAGCATCGTGGCGAGGAGCGCTTGTGGTAGCTCCGGCGGGAGCACCAGCCTAGTCGGCGTCTCGATCACGAAAGAGCCAATCACCGGATCATAGCGTGACGACTAAAAAGCTAGTGTCCGACGGTGAATAAACCGGATCAGATATACGAGACGATCGGCCAGTGCTTTCCGAGTTGTTGACACCGGGGTCAAGAGTACGCAGTGCTGGCTAGCAGCCTAAGTAGTAGTCGTACCCCGGCATGGGCGCGCAGCGCCCTACTAGGGGTATTGCTTGTATAAATACTTTCGGCGGTTGGCGTAGCCTTGCGTAGCCCTTCAAGAAACTGTCTATCCTGTAATCATATTTCTATATTAAAGTATGGCTCCCGCGCGGGCCTATTTATTCAAAAATATAGCTCTATAGGCGTTCCGTGCGAGCGCGTGTGATCACACGCGCGCGAGCGAAGGCTAGGACTCCACGCTATGCCGGGGTGGGCGCGTGGTGTACTGGCGGCACAGGAGGCTGTGAACCTCTTGGAGGCGGGTTCGATTCCCCCCGTAGCCCAACGCTATCGAGGTGCATATGTACGGCAAGGTCAAGGGCACGGTCCCCAAGCTGATCCTCACGGAAGAAGACGACAACCACACCGAGCAGGTCATCCTGCCGGTCATGCGCCGCATGGCCAACATCGTGGGATCGACCCTCGGACCTGGAGGCCGCCCGGTCCTCCTGGAGCGTCAGGAGGATGGCCTACCGCCGATCCTGACCAAGGACGGCGTCACCGTAGCGCGGGCTCTGGGCTTCGCCAACGTCGCCCAGGACAACGTCGCCCGCGTCGCGCTGGACGTCGCGATCCGCACGGCCAACGAGGCCGGCGACGGCACTACGACCGCCACTGTGCTCGCCCATGCGCTGATCGAGGCCACCCACGCCTTCTGCAAGGGGCACCCGCAGGCCAGCCCGCAGGGCGTGATCCGGCGCCTCGCCGAGATGTTCCAGTCCGACATGGAACCCGTGCTGCTCGCGGATTCCGTGGCTGCCAGTCCCGCCACCCCGGAGGGGCTCAAGCTCCTGCACGCGGTGGCACGGATCAGCGCCAACGGCGACCAGGCCCTGGCCGATGCGGTCATCGAGTGCCTGAAGGTCATCGGCGACGAGGGCAACGTCACGATCATCGAGGCCAGCGGCCCCACCGGCTACCGGGTCGAGCCCCTCCGCGGCTACCCGGTGGCGATGGGCTACGACGAGAGCTGCCGGCGCTTCTACGACAAGTTCATTAACGACCAGGGGCACCAGCGCTGCGTCGTCGAGAACCCCAGCTTCCTGCTGTACCACGGCCAGATCAACGACATCAACGCGATCCGCGGTCCGATGGAGAAGGTCTCGGAGCTGTGGGAGAAGAAGGTCGTCGAGATCCGCGGCGGCGCGCATCCCCGTGCGTCGCACGTCTTCCGGCCCGTGAGCCCGAACGTCGTCATCGTGGCCACCGGCTTCAGCGACAACGTGCTCGGGCAGCTCGCGCTCAACTTCCATGAGGGCGGCATGAAGGTCGTGCCGCTGCTCGTGCCGCTCAGCCCGATCGCGAACGGCCAGATCCAGCTCCTGCACGACCTGGCTGCCGTCACCGGCGCCACCATCATGGACCAGGTCAACAAGCCGCTCGACGCCTTTCACCCCGACTACCTCGGGCCCGGCGTGGACAGCTTCGAGATGCTCCGCTTCCGCAGCAACATCATCGGCATGGCGCGGGGGATGGCCCATGGGGTGCCGTCCGCCGATAACTCCAACGTGGAGTGGATCACCTTCGAGGACCTGCTCATGGCGCGGGTCAAGCAGGTCCAGATCCAGGCGCAGCAAGCCGCGTCGGCGCAGGACGGGATCCTCCTGCGTGAGCGCCTCGCCAAGCTCACCGCGGGCATCGCCCAGCTCATCATCTCCGGCGCCAGCAACGGCGAGCTGAAGGAGCGGCACGACCGCGCGGAGGACGCGGTCTGCGCGGTCCGCGGGGCCATCAAGCACGGATGTCTGCCCGGCGGCGGCTGGGGGCTGACGCGGGTCGCGCTGGCCCTCGTACAGCGCTACTTCGATTTCGACAACCTGGACACCCAGATCGTGCAGCGCGTGCTCCTGCCGGCCCTGGAGGCCCCCATACGGAAGCTCCTCAAGAACGCCGGGCGCCCCAAGGCCGAGATCGACGACATTCTCGGTACCCTCGCCGTCAACGTCTCCGAGGGCGTTCGACACTTCGACGTCTTCGACGCCGCCGCCGGCCGCTGGGTGGACGCTTGGGAAGCCGGGCTGCTCGACTCGACGCCGGCGGTGGTCGAGGCCATCCGGAGCGCGATCTCGATGAGCCAGCTCGGTGCTCTCGGCGGCTCGGTGAGCTTCTACCGCGACGGGGACCTGGAGCGCCAGGACGCCGCGGCGAAGGCGGAGTTTCTCCGCACGGTCAACTCGAATCCAGCGAATGAGCGGCCATGAGCGCGGAAGAGATCACGACGCTCATCTCCGAGGCCATCGTATCAAAGTGCGACGCTGCTCGGATGTTGGCGGGGCTCCTGAATCTGCTCGTTCAGGCCGACCTCAATGAGGCCATCGACCAACGCCTCGTCCCCGACGAGGTCTACACCAAGATCACGGAAGCGGAGGGCGATCTTCACACCCTCGCAACACGCTGGAACTACGTGATGAAGTGACGGTCCTGGTCTGCCATCGCTGCGGTTACTTCTTCGTCAAGGGCGAAGCGGGGCGGTGCTGCCAGAGCCCGGATCAGCACGACCACGATCTGACTCGGCCCTGCTCGTTTTGCGAGCACATCCACTATCGCGAGAACGTCATGCTCCTGAAGTTCCAGTGCCAGGGCTGCGGCGCCGAGCAGCCGCGCTTTGCCCAAACCTACGACGAAGCCCCCGGCGCCTGCACCGCGTGTGGCGGCGGCGATCTGCGACGCGAGCCCACGGCCCCGTCGCTGAAGTCGATCGAGACCCTGGACAACGGCCTGATGGCGCGGCCCGCGGAGCGTCTGAAGGACGGGGAACGCCTGGCGTATATCCGCTCGCGGCCGGGACCGGCGATCGAATGATCCTCGTCCTCACCTTCACTTGTGGGAGATGGGTTGCTGAAGAGATGGGGGCTCGTGTCCGTCGTTTAGAGATCCATCTAGCGGGAAGGGTCTCGCTCACCCCGGAGCAGCTCCAGTCGCTCATGCCAAGGAGCTGGGGGGCATGACTCGCCGTGCGCAGCTCCGGCGCTTGAAGGTCGTGAATTTCTCGTCTTTCGTCGCTGAGACCACCATCGACCTGCCCGAGCACGGGGTCGTTCTCATCAACGGCGTCAACACCGACACCAAGGGGTCCTCGGGCTCAGGGAAGTCCTCGCTCGCCCTCGCCGTCCCCTACGTTCTCGGCTACTCGCCGGTCCCCGGCACGCAGCTCCAGAACTGGGAAGGTGGCGCGCTCAAGGTGACACTAGAGATGGACACGGCGGAGGGCTGTGCGGTGCTGACCCGCGGCGGCGCCGGCGCCAACCTCACCGTGGGTAAGGAGAAGGTCCGTGGCGGCGCTGCCGCGGTCGAGAAGCGGCTGTCGGAACTGCACGGGCTCCAGCCCTTCTTCCTGGAGGTCATGACCTACCGGCGCCAGAAGAAGGCCGGGGTCTTCTTGTCGCTGGAGCCCGCCAAGAAGATGAGGTTCCTCACAAAATTGCTCGATCTAGAGCGCTTCGAGGAGCAGGCCGAAGCCGCGGTCAAGGAGGGGAACCGGCTGGAGGCGCGCTGCGGTGCGCTGGCTGAGGCGCGTGAGCGCGCGGCGGTGCAAGTAGAAGCGGCGCGGACAGCCGCGCGGCCCGCGGAGCTTGAAGACGACGCTGCCGCGCTGGTCGCAATCCAGAACGTCGAGGGCCAGCGACCGGCGATCTTGACACGCTTCGAGGAGGCCCGCGCCCAAGCAGTGGCCGCGGCGCTCGCGGAGCGCGCGACCCGCGCGGCGATCGAACCGACTGGTGAGCCGCCGGTGCTCGCGGAGCTGCGCGAGCAGCTCTCATCGTGTCGTGGTCGGCTGGACCAGGCGCGCGAGCGCGACCTAGCCGCGGCGCTCGTGCATCGCAGTGTGCGAGACGTCGCCGGCGCCGAGCTGGGACGGACCCATCGCGAGATGGCGGCGCTCGGCGATCCACGTCGTCGCGAGTCCCAGGCTTGCGAAACCCTGGAGTTGGTACGCGCCAAAGAGTGCCCCACCTGTAGGCAAACCTGGGTTGGTGACAACGCCAAGGAGGAGATCCAGCGGCTCCGCGCCGCGATCGACCTAGCTCAAAATGACGCCCAGAAGCTCCAGAAGCTTCGCGATCGGCTACCGGGCATCACCGCCCAGGCGCTCGCCGAACGCGCGCCAGAGCCCGTCCTGGCGCGTTTGGAGGCCATCGAAAGATACCTGGCCGCCCAGCTCTCCGCGCAGGAGGACGGTGCCGCGGAGCTGGCACAGGCGCGGGAAGCAGAAGCGTTCGCTGGCCTGGCCCAGCGGACCGCAGAGGCCCGCGGCGCGCTCGACGCGGCCCACGCAGCCCAGGCGCAGCTCGACGCGGCCGAAACCGAGGTCCGCGCACACTTACAGCAGATTCGTACCCGCAACGCTGGCGAATCCGCTCGGGCCCAGGCTGAGCGCGACGCGCTCGACCTCGCGGTGGCTGGCGCCGCGGAGGCTACGCGCCTCCTAGAGGAGGAACTCGCGCGGATGAGCGAGGAGCGGGACCTGGCGACGATGCTACGCGAGTTCCTTCGTGCCATTGTCGAAGAGGTCCTCCAGGACATCTCGCTGCGCGCGTCCTCCATGATGTCGTCCATCCCCAACGTCGCGCATTGCTCGATCAACCTCAAGGTCGGGGAGAAGCGCGGCATCGTGCCCACGATCAACATGGGCGAGGACCGGCCGCTGGAGTCGTGCTCGGGGGGCATGACCACTTCGATCGAACTGGCAGTGGATCTTGCGGTGTCGTCGGTGCTGAAAGAACGCACGGCGGCGCAACCGACCTGGCTCATCCTGGACGAACCATTCGATGGTCTGGACCAAGTCTCGAAGGAAGCATGTTTGGAGTTACTTCGCGACTCTGCCGAAGCTGAAGGTAAGTTGGTCCTGGTTATAGACCACGGATCGGAACTCAAAGAGATGTTTGAACAGGTCGTCACCGTGACATATTCTGGCGGAAGGTCGTCTATCGAAGCGCTATAAGCCGATGAAACAAGACGCGGCGCCAGGCATCGCAGTCGAGCTGCGCTTGCTGGGCTTTCGCCCCACCGGAGCACTGGAGTCCTGGCGCCGCGTTACTACGACGGAGAAATCGATGGCCAAGGGCAAGAACAAGAAGGTCAAGAAGGACAAACGCTGGTCCGAGCTGGACGACGAATTCATGCAGGCGGTGGCGTCTACCAAAGATGAAGCCGAGCTGAACGTGCGTATTGCCGGGATCGCCAAGAACATGGCGGCGATGGACGACGCGAAGAAGGCGGACCTGGACCTCGCTTCGATCCGCGAGCAGCTCAAAACAGCCAACGAGCCCTATGCCATTGCCAAGAAAGCGGACAAGCAGCGGATTTGCTTCATCAGGGAGCAGCTCCGCAGCATGGGCAAGGATGCTGGCTCGTTCTCCGAGGAGGACGTGCTGCTGGAGAACGCCCAAGCCGCGGTATAGCGGCAACGCATCGAGATTGACACCACACAAAGGAACGGAATCATGGGAACGAACCTCAGCAAGGCCCAGCGCGACATGCTGGTCAAGATCGGCGAGAAGAGCGACAAGGGCTACGCCGCAGTGCGTGGCGAGGGCCGCGCGCTTGGCAAGCTCAACGCCGACAAGTACATCGTCCAGGGCACCGGCGGCGGCATCCTCTGGACCCTGACGCCGATCGGCGTCGAGGCCCTCAAGACCGTGAAGGGCGAGAACAAGGCCGCGGCGCGCAAGAGCGCCAAGTAGATACCAAGCGGCTCCAAGCCGCGGGTATAACCGTAGAGCCCCGGCTGTAGACTGGCGGGAGTAAAAACGGCCAGAAGGATCGCCTTCTGGCCGTTTTGCTATTCCAGGGCAATCTCCACTTTTACCCGACGGGAGCGTGTCCTTGTCCAAGACCCTCGCCCTTGATGTCTCTTCCAAGACCGGCTACGCACTCTTCGAGGACGATAAGCTCGTCGAGTACGGGCTGATCAAGCTCCCCAATAAGATCGTCTCCTACGGCTTCTATCCGGCCGGCTTCCTGGCGGCGGCGATCTTCCAGATCGATCAGCTCATGGTGTTGATCCGTCGCGTCAGGGCCGACCGCATCCTCATCGAGGAGACCAATCCCGGTGGTCGCGCCGCACGGTACGACCAGAAATACCTCGAATATCTGCACGCACTACTCATGGACCGGGTATTACCAGAGCAGCTCGGGACCGTGCATTATATCTCCAGCAGCGACTGGCGCAACGCCCTCGGTCTGAAGCTCGACAAGGCGCAGCGCAAGAACAATCAGAAGGCCAGCGCTGCTGGTGTCAAAGGGACCTGCATGGACTGTCTGGGCAGGCCACGGCGTGCCTGCCAAAAATGCAAAGGCACCGGCAAGCTCAAGGCCAGCGCGAAGGACCGCGCCGCGGCGAAGGCTGTTGCTGGCGTCAAGGGTAAAATCACTGTTAAACATCTGGCCGTAGAGCACGTCAACGCGGCCTTCAACCTTGGATTCAAAATCAAAGATAATGACGTTGCAGATGCCATTTGTCTAAAAATGGCCTTTGATCTCGGCGTTAGATTCTGTGAAGGGAAGGGATAGAGCGACATGAGCAGCGATCAGGTACCCCAGGGATGGGGTGCATTCGGCCATAACGTTTATATGGAGCGATACTCCCTTGACGGGAAGGAGACCTGGGAGGACACGGCGCGGCGCGTCGGCACCGCGGTCTTTGAGCCAGTCCTGGCTCGCCCGCAGGCGCTCGGGCTCTCGCTCAAGGTGGTGGATCTCATCGCCGAGCGAAAGTTCATGCCCGGCGGACGCTACCTGCACGCGGCTGGGCGACCGTTTCACCAGGTCCAGAACTGCCTGCTCACCATAGTCGAGGACTCCCGCGAGGGTTGGGCGGACCACTACCACAAGCACATGATGGGGCTCAGCACGGGCGCCGGCATGGGCGCGGTCTACTCGAAGCTGCGCCCGCGTGGCTGCGTGCTCAAGCGGACCGGCGGTATCGCCTCCGGGCCGATCCCGCTGATGATCGCCACCAACGAGGTCGGCCGCGGCACCCGCGCCGGCGGCGACCGGCGATCCGCGCTGTGGGCCGGCCTGCACTGGTGGCACACCAACGTCATGGAGTTCATCAACATTAAGAACTGGAGCCCCGAGGTCCGCGCGCTCAAGGCCGCGAACTGGGACTTCCCAGCAACGATGGACGGCACCAACATCTCGGTGTGCCTCGACGACGAGTTTTTCACCGCCTTCTACGATCCCACCTACCGTCGCATCGACCCCTGGCACGGCGAGATCACCCACGACCGCGCCCAGAAGGTGTACTGGGCGGTCGTCCGCAACATGCTGGAGACCGGCGAGCCGGGGTTCTCCATCGACATCGGCGAGAACGCCGGCGAGTGGCTGCGCAACGCCTGCACCGAGGTCTCGTCGCGGGACGACTCGGACATCTGCAACATCGGCTCGATCAACATGGCGAGGATCAAGACGATCGAGGAGTTCGTCAAGACAGTCCATGTCGCCACCGGCTTCCTGCTGGCCGGCACCGAGTACAGCGACCTCCCCTACCAGAAGGTCTACGAGGTCCGCGCCAAGAATCGTCGCCTCGGCCTCGGCTTGCTCGGCGTCCACGAGTGGTTGCTGAAGCGCGGCAAGAAGTACGGTCCCGACGAGGAGCTAGGTCAATGGCTGGCAGAGTATGCCAAGAGTACCATCATCGCCCACGAACTGGCAGACGCCTGGGGAATTTCGCGGCCGGTGAAGACACGCGCCATGGCACCGAACGGCACGATCGGCATCGTGGCGGAGACCGCCACTTGCCTGGAGCCGATGCTCACGGTCGCCAGCAAGCGCCGGCGCAAGAGGGGCGACGAGACACTGGCCCAGTACATCATCGACCCCTGTGCTAAGCGGCTCATCGACAGCGGGATCAAGCCCGACGACATCGAGACCGCCTACAGCCTCTCCGAGACGCTCGAAGGCGTCGAACGCCGCGTGGCCTTCCAGGCGTGGTTTCAGCAGTACGTGGACCACGGCATCTCCTCGACGATCAATATGGCGGCCTGGGGCTCGCCCAGCAACAACGAGGCCACCGTCCAGCCCTTCGGGACGATGCTGCTCCACTACCTGCCGAAGCTCCGCGGCATCACCGTCTACCCTGACGGCTCCCGCGGCGGTCAGCCGATCACCCAGGTCTCCTACAAGACCGCCCTCAAGCACCTGGATCAGGTGGTGATCGAGCAAGGCGACGTCTGCGACCTCACCAAGGGCGGTACCTGCGGCTCCTAACCGCGATCCGCTATACCCCCACATGAGCACTCTCCCCGGCTTGGACCTCGACAACGTCGATGTGCGCTTCCGCGTCGTCGGCAAGCTGCGCGAGCTGCTGACCAAGAAGCTCTTCGATGACGAGGCCGGCGAAAACGGCGACATCGCCTCGGCCTTCGTGGCCGCGGAGGTCCGCATTTTCGTGGAGAAGCGCATGCGGGCCCTGATGGGGGTCAAGGAGCAGGGGCAGGCCGAGACCTTTACCGGCGATCAGGCGGCCTTCCTGCGGCTGTTGGCGGACAATCTGTCCCTGGACGACATCGAGATGCTCTGCACGCTCGCTCGCCATGTCCAAGAGGGACCTCCCGTCGAAGCGACGGTTCCCGCTGGCCCCCCAGGGCCACCGGCCGCGCGGCGTGCTGTGCCGACGGCGCCCGGTCCCGCCATCGACCCGGAGTTCACCGGCGAGATGGGCGACGATGAAGTGCCCGACAGCATCAAGATCATGTCCCCCAGCGACGTCTTCAACACCCCGACACCGCGGGGCTCTTTGACCAAACCCATGCCCCAGGGCCGTGCTATGACCGAGGTAACAGCTATGCACGCCGGCGAGAGTGCCGAAGCGGGCCTGCGAAACATGGACAAGAAATTTCGATAGTGAGGACTTAATGAACCTGACCAAGAATCATGCCCGCCCGCTCAACGTGATGGAGCGGCTGGCTCTAGTGGAGAACTGGATCGGCAATACCGTCCAGCCGGGCGCCGATCGTCGGCTCCAGGCCCTGGAGGAGCAGAACTTCTACGTCGGCGCCTTCATGCGCGCGATCACCGAGATGCTCGGCGGTGAGGAGGCGATCCAGGCCGTCATGGATCGCCAGCGCGACGAAGCCCTGATCCAGCAGGAGGGGCAGCAGAAGGCCAAGACCGCGGCAATGCTCGAAGCCGGCAAGATCGTCCCCGTGACGGTCATCGGTCCGAAGACCATTGTGATCTCCGTCGAGAAGACGGCCACTGAGCCCCAGCAGGTGCTCAACCGGCGCGCCCACTTCCTCATGGAGCGCGTGGCCCAGACATCGCCGCCGGCCTTTGCCGACTTCCTCGGCAAGAGCATCGGCGACACCGTCCAGGTCCAGAGCCCCAACGGGCCGGTGATCTACGACGTGATCGAGATCTACGAGGTCGCCCAGGAACAGGAGTCGCCGGCCCCCGAGCAGTCCACCGAGGAACCCACGGCTCAAATCGAGGAGAACTAAGGGGTGCGGGTGCAGCGTCTGACCGAGGAGCAGGAGGTCGCGTACAACGCGGTCTTGAGCACCGCCGACGAGGGCGGGCGCACGACCACCCGCCAGGTGCGGGCGGTCCTCCGTCATGGGATGGAGGAGATCGGGCGTCTGACCAGGGCGCTAGAGCGCCAGGGCCTCGTCCGCTTCGACCGCCAGGGCATCCAAGTCCTGAAGCGGCCGGACGCCCAGGCCAGCGCTGCGCCCGCGCTCCGCTACGTCATCACGTCCGCCGTCAGCGGTTCTCCGGTCCACGCCCGGTTCCTGCGGGCCCTGGAGACCTACTGCCGGCACCGGAATGCTCGGTTGATGGTGGTGCCGATCCGCTACCGAAACCCGACCTCGAAGCTAGAACGCCCCGAGGACTGGTTCGATCCGAAGCTGGCCCCGTACCTCACCCGCCAGCGCGTCGAGCTGTGCCCCGGCCTCATGCTTATGGCGGACGTCCCCACCCAGCCTACGGCCTCTCGCCCGCTCTCCGGCCTAACGACCATGTCCGGCGGCGCCTCCGCCATCTTTGGCCACACCAAAATCGCCCTGGAATCAGTGGCGACCCGTCTACATGAGCCCGCCAAGCTCGCCGTGACCACCGGCGCCGTCACCGAGGCTCGCTACAGCGAGAGCAAGAGCGGGAAGAAGGGGGAGTTCCACCACGTCTACGGTGCGGTTGCCGTCGAGAGCTGCAACGGCCGCTTCCATGTCCGCCACCTGAACGCCAATGCCGATGGCGGATTCTACGACCTCGGCGAGCGGTGGACCGACGACGGCCCGATCCCGCAGGACGTCAAGGTGGTCACGCTGGGCGACCTGCACGGCGTGCGTGCGGACGCGCAGGTCATGGACGCCACCTTCGGCGCGGCCGACAGCCTGATCCGGACCCTGCGCCCGCGCAAGATCGTACTCCACGACGTCATCGACTTCCAGGCGGGCAGCCACCACAACAGCTTCTTTGACAACTTCGCGCTCCAGTCGCGCGGCGAGCGCAACGTAACGCAGGAGTTGGTCGCGACCTTCCAGCTCATCGACGACATCGCTGCGGCAGCGCCGGAAGCGGAGCTGGTGGTGGTGGACTCAAACCACCATGATCACTTCACAAAGTGGCTTGGCGATCCCACCAGGGCCCACGACATCGAGAACGCCCTGGTCTACCACGAGACGAAGGTGGCGATACTCCGGGCCCTCCAGGCCGGTGAGCGCCACCCGAGCCCGCTGGAGTTCTGGGGGCGTCGGCTGCTCAAGAACGGCGGGCGCATCACCTTCCTCAAGGTGGGCGAGTCCTTCTCGGTGGACGGGGTCGAGTACGGGAGCCACGGCCACCGCGGCCCGAACGGCGCCCGCGGCTCCATCGCGGCCTTCACCAAGGTGGGCGCGAAGATGGTCATCGGCCACTCGCACACGCCGGGGATCATGGACGGCTGCTACCAGGTGGGGACGTCGTCGCTGATGGACATGGGCTACAACGCCGACGCCCTTTCCTCCTGGATGCACACTCACTGCATCCACTACCGCAACGGCAAGCGTGCCCTCGTCAACATCATCGACGGAAAGTGGAGGTGCTGATGGACGCGATCGACCAGCGGATCCGCGAAGACGACGACTATATCAACTCGCGGAAGCACGACTTTTCCCTCGCTGCGGCTCTCGAAGAGCACCCGGACGGCCTGTCGTTGCCGGCGGTGGCGAAGGTCCTCAATATGTCCGAGGAGGACGCCGCCGCTATGTACGAGCAGATCGTGGCGCGGCTTCAGAAGGAGGTCGCGTCCTAGCTCTTGCAGCGAGGGAACATGCGACCCACCAACGTCCAGTCCTACATCGGATCCATCCAGGTACAGGGCCGCGCCCTGTCCACCGCCGAGCAGGCGGCCATCAATAGCGGCAACACCTACATCGCGGCGCTGACCGACGCCGAGCGCGCCTCGGGCACGCCGTTCCAGATCCGCGCGCCCAAGAACCAGGTCCTCACCACCGAGGACTTCGTGCTCGACCTGAATGACCTGCGGGTCGCGGTCCAGCGCAGCCCCGGCGCCCAGCCCTCCGTCGCGATCATGAAGGTGTTGGACACCGGCGACGCCTTCGTTGCGGACCTGCGCCGCCTGGATGCCTACCGCGAGCAGGAGGCCGTGCACACCGCCGCGACCACCGCCGAGGTCACCTCCCCCGCGGCAGCCCCGGAGCCGGCGCCGCCGCTCACCCCCTACCGCCTCTACCTCATCGAGCTGGTCAACCTGAATCGCCGCGTCTACCACGGCATGGTCGGCGCCGCCGTGGAGAAGACCTCGCACCTGCGAGACGATCAGCTCCTCGCGCTCGCGCTCGCCGGCACGGACGAGGGCAGAGATCCGCGGACCCCGATGCAGTTCGAGGAGTTCATGAATCCCCCGCCGCGGGCGGCCATCCGGCTGACCATCGGCCTGCCCGACGGCACCAGCCCGCTGGTCGCCGCCAAGGACCTGGAGGCCGCGCTGGCCAAGCTCGACCCCTCCAGCTTCCCGTCGCTCGTCGGCGTCAAGATCAACGTCGATCCCGCCTAGCGGCGACGCTATTGCCCAGCGATGGGCTTCCGCAACTTCCCAACGTGTCACTCCCACCCGCAGTCCCTCGACTCTGCGTCCACGCCGCAGCGCTTCGCTGAGCGTGAGCTGGAGCTGGGCACCGGGTACATCACCGCCACCGACCACGGGTCCCTGGCGGCCTCCCGCGCCATCGTCGCCCTAACGCAGCAGAAGGACGAGAAGGGCAACCGGAAGTACCCCCTGACGCCGATCATCGGCCTGGAGGCATACTTCCGGGACGAAGACTGCCCGATCCTGACGGCCGCCGACTACCCCAAGAACGCCAACGGCGCCTGGACCACCGCCTCGAAGTACCACCACATCACCATCCACTTCAAGGACCAGTTCGCCTACGAGACCGGCATCCGGCTCCTCTCGCGCGCTGACGCGCGCCTAGAGGACCGCCTGAAGATCATGGAGGAGCGCGACCGTAAGCACGGGTCCGAGCGCAAGCCGCTCTTCGACTGGGCCGACCTGGAGGAGCTGGCGGCCCTCAACGTGACGATGACCACCGGGTGCCTGATCGGGATGGTCCAGCGCCACCTGCTCGACCGCGACGACCACAAGACCGCCATCGCTTACTACGAGCGCCTGCGCGGCATACTCGGGCCGGGCAAGCTCTTCGTCGAGGTCTTCCCTCACAAGTGCGATAAGAACTGGGAAGAAGGCATCTTCCTGACGCTGGACGATGGCGAGCGCATCAAGTATTACGCCGGAAAGAAGCTCCGCACCGACGGTGGGGAGATCACGGCCGCCGAGCTGGTCCCCGCCTTCGCCCGCAAGGACAGTCCGCATCGCCAGCTCCTCGCTGTCAAGAACCGCTCGGTCTGGGCCGACCTCCCGCCGCGGCGCATCGTCAGCGCCGACAAGGTGGAGGAATACCTCCCAAACGAGTGCCGCCCATGGGCGCCGAATGGCGACGTTCAGGAGGGCTGCAACCGCTTCATGGTCGCGCTCGCGCGGAAGTACGGCGACGCGGTGATCATCGGCGATGACTCGCACTTCGCCACTGCCGAGGAAAAGATCATCCAAGATATTCGTCTGACGTCCGGCGGCGGGAGCTGGAAGATGTACTCCAGCTACCACCGGCAGAGCAGCGACGAGGCTTACGCCCACTTCCGCTCGACCATGGGAATCCCCGAGGCCACCTTCGAGGGCTGGGTCGAGAACTGCTACGCCTGGGCCGAGAACTTCAAGGGGTTCAAGCTGACCTCTTCGCCATCGCTGCCGACGAAGTTCTACCCCGCCGACACCCTCAAGCACACGCTCTCGCTGATCAACCGTCACGGCCGCATGGACTGGGACAACCCCGTCTACAAGGCGCGCCTCGGCTACGAGCTGAAGCTCCTCCATAAGAACGGCGTGATCGACCTCCTGCCCTACTTCTTCGTCGTGGAGGAGGTTGATCGCTACTACGAGAAGGAGCTGAAGCTACTCACCGGGCCGGGCCGCGGCAGCGCCGCCGGCCTCCTCCTGGCGTATTGCCTGGGCATCACGCACGTCGATCCGATCAAGCACGGCCTGTCGGTGGACCGCTTCATCACCCTGGACCGTATCCGCTCGGGGAAGCTCCCCGACATCGACCAGGACCTCCCCAACCGCGAGCCCCTCGTGGACCCCGAGAACGGCTGGTTGCGGCGCCGCTTCGGCGACCACTACGCCCAGGTCTCGACGGATACCAAGCTCAAGCTCCGCTCGTCGGTGAAGGACGTTCACCGCGCGCTCCACGGCTACGTCTCGCCCGAGGTCGAGGAGCTGACCAAGGGCTTCGAGAACGCCCAGCAGGGCGTCAGCGATAAGGATCACGTCTTCGGCTACAAGAACGGCGACAACTGGGAGCAGGGCTCCATCGAGCGCGACGTGTCGCTGCGCGCCTACGTGTCCAAGTACCCGAAAGAATGGGGGTATGTCCAGAAGTGTCTCGGGCTGAGCCGCCAGAAGTCGCGGCACGCCTGCGCCTACGGCATCGCCAACCGGCCCATCGGCGAGTTCATTCCGCTCACCACCGTCAGCGGCGTCCGCGTCACCCAGTTCACCGCCGAGTCCGTCGAGGAGGCCGGGGTCGTGAAGTACGACTTCCTCGGCCTCAACTCGCTGCGCGATATCGGCGACGCGCTGGCCATGATCCGCGAGCGCAGCGGTGTGGACGTCGCCGATCCCGTCTATCTCAGCGGGCGCCGGGTGCCACGCATCCGCATCGTGCCGCACGAAGACCAGCTCTTCGACATCTGGGACCTTCCCGAGGACCCCGCGGTCTTTGGTGACATCGCCGCCGGCCGCAGTGAGACCGTCTTCCAATTCAATACGTCCGGTGCACGGAAGTGGTTGAAACATTTTAATTTTAAGCGCCCCAACGGAAAGGCTGTCGTCTCCTCGATCCGAGACCTCGCCATCTTCACGGCGCTCGACCGCCCCGGCCCGCTGGACGTACTGGTCCAGACTGGCGATGGCAACGAGCACAACATGCTCATCGAGTTCGCGCGGCGAGCGCGCGGCGAGCGCGCGGCTCAGACCCTCGCGATCATCAATCAGCTTCTCCCCGAGACCCACGGTGTCATGGTCTTCCAGGAGCAGCTCCAGCACGTCTATCAGCAGCTCACCGGGTGCACCGGGCCGCAAGCCGAGGAGTTCCGCGCCAACGTGGCCAAGAAGAAGGCCGACAAGATCATGAAAGCCTACGGGTTCTTCATGGAAAACACCACGGCCAAGATCGGGAAGGAGAATGCCGAGGAGGCGTGGCGCTTCCTCAATACCTGGGCCGCCTACGGCTTCAACCTCTCGCACGCGGTCTGCTACTCCGTCGTCGGCTACGCCTGTGCCTGGCTCAAGCACCACTACCCGCTGGAATGGTGGTGCGCCGTGCTCCGCAACGCCGACAAGAACGAGATTAACGAGAACTTCTGGCACTTCTGCGGGCACCTGATCGACATGCCCGATGTGTCGCGCTCGTCCTCTACCTTCGACATCCAGAACGGCCGCATCCGCGCCCCCCTCAACCTCCTGCACGGCATCGGCGAGATGGCGCACAAGCAGCTCATGGCCGGCGCGCCCTACACGAGCATCGACGACTTCTGCGAGAAGATTCACGCCTACAAGGTGGACAACGCCAAGTCGGTGAACGGCAAGATGCGGGTGGCGACGAGCGCGCTGAACCGCCGCGTGGTTTACACCCTCATCATCTCCGGCGCCATGGACTCGCTCTTCGAGCCCGGCAGCACCACGCTGGACCAGCTCGCCGCCTACGAGGGCGCGTTGGCGCGGGCGACCAAGAAGAAGCCGCAGGCGGTGGATGAGCGCTACCTCAACATCGGCCCGCTGGAGCGCTACCAGCTCCGGAAGCAGATCCTCCCGGCCTACTCGGCGCCGCTCCTCCCGATGATCCGTCACCCCGATATCGAGCGGACCTCCGTGCGGTACATCCTGCACCGCGGCAGCGAGGTCCTAGCCTTCGCCAAGGCCAACCAGATCGCCGAGATCAACGCCCGCCGGCCCTTCCCTGATCTGACGTTGACGGTGGCCGCCGTCGCTTACGTCGAGTCGATCCGCCCCTTCGCCTTCGCCGGCGGCGCCAAGGCAGCGGTGGAGATCGTGCTCGACATCGACGGGGGGCGCGGAAAGTTCGTGAAGTGGCAGCGCCGCGGCGCGCTCTTCGACCACACAACGATCCAAAAGGGCAGCATCATCCTAGTGACGCTGTCGAAGTTCGCTGAGAATAAGGACTTTGCCATCGACACCATCGAGATCATCAAAGATCCGGTCGCTGTCTAGTCGCGCTATACCCGAGCGTGAGACCACTCAACGAGATTCTGAAGAACATTCTCGCTACCCAGAGCATCCTGGGTCAGCTCACCACCGATGACCCGCGCGTCGCCGCGGCCTACGCCATCCGGCACACGGATGAGAGCGCCAAGCTGGCGCGACTCCAGGCCGAGTACCGGACGACCATAAAGGAGAATCTAGTCGGCATCCTGCTCGTCGCCGAAGGCGCCAAGATGAAGCGCTTCTGCGAGGTCGCGGCCCGCGAGCTGCCGATCGTGGCGCTGTCCGCCAACGCCCTGTACGACCTCATCACCACCGACGTGGAACGGACCCTGGGCCGGGCCCCCACCAAGGAAGCGCCGCTCGACTTCGGCAGCCTCCAGATGCGCGAGACCTTCGCCAGCATGCGCCGCGAGTGCTCGCGCCTCGACATCAATTTCACCCTCGGGCAGCCGCCCAGGGTCGCGGCCCTGTGCTCGACCACCGATGTCCGCCGCAACGTCCGCAACGCGGTCCGCGCGGCCAACGGTGACATACCTAATCTTTCCTTTATCCTCGACGCCGTGGCCACGCAGGCCCTGGTTGAGAAGATCAACGACCCGGTGGTCACGGTGGTACTGACGGGCGTGCTGGCCGATGAGGCCGAATCGCTCGCCAAGCTCTTCCCCAAGGGTCACTTGGTCGTTAATGACCTGCCCGGCCGCGATCGGATCACGGGTGGGGTGGTCATGGGGGTCTTCGAGGCCCTCCGCGACATCGTCAAGAACAAGAACGAATAACAAATACAGCCAATACCCGAGGAGATCAAGGTCATTATGAGCGAAACGCAGCCCACCGGCACCGCCGCCTACGGCAACTCCGCCTACGGCGCGGGAGGAAACTTCCCCAAGAACTTCAAGATCAAGGGCGACGACAAGGACCCGAACGCGGTCAACAAGTCCACGTTCCGCATCCTGCCGCCCATGCACGCCCAGGTGCGGAACCCCAAGGGCTGGAAGCTCTACCAGAAGGTCCACTACGGCTACTCCGGCGTGGATCCCAGGGAGGCGGGCAAGACCCGCGCGCGACCCTTCGTCTGCCCGAAGGACCAGGACTACCGGACGAAGATGATCCGGGTGGACTGCGCCGAGTGCCAGCGCATCGAGGTCATGAAGGAGCGGCTGGAGCAGGTCGCGGTCGCGGTCAAAGGCAAGGACGCCGCCGAGCAGGCCGCGCGCATCGGACCGCTGAAAGAATGGCTCAAGAAGCACAACCTCCAGGCGAAGTGGAAGCTCAATGTGCTCGACCTGGAGAACCAGCCAGGTGACCTGCTGATCTCCCATCGCACCATGAAGGACCTCGATGCGCTCTTCCAGGAGCTACACAGCGGCGGCATCGATCCGCTCCATCCGAATCAGGGCGTCTTCGTCGAGTTCACTCGCTTCGGCAACGGCTTCACCAACCCCGACAAGGTCGTGGTGGTGAAGAACAAGATCACCGTCGAGGGCCACGGTGTCGTCGAGAAGGTCAAGCTCGCGCCGCTCACCGATGACATTGCGACCGCGGCGTGGCAGATCTGTCGCGATTTGGCCGACACCACCCCGGCTGTGGGCCTGTCGCAGGACCAGATCAACATGCTCACCACCTGCGACGGCTCGCCCGAGGAGGTGGACAAGATCTTCGCCATGAGCCAGTCGGCGGCGAAGTCGGCGCGGCCGGCGCAGGCCCAGCAGACCTTCCGCCCGGAGCCGGCCGTGGAGACCAACGCGGCGCTGGAGACCGTCACGGCGCCGCCGACCGAGGACGACGAGGAGGCCGCCGCCATGAAGGCGCTCCTGGCTGCCCGCGCCCGCAAGGCCGCGGCAGCCCAGGCGCAGGCCACGGTGCAGGTCCCCCCGGTCGTGGTCCCCCCGCCGGTGGTGGCGCCCGTCATCGCGAAGGCCAGCGGCGTCGGCGTCGGCAGCCTCAGCAACGAGGAGTTCGCCGCCATGTACCCGGAGCTGAACGTCTAGGTCATGGCAGCCCAGGCGACCACAGCCGAGGAGTTCTCCCTCGGCTCCCTGCGGATGGACGCGGCCCTCATCACCTACGTGGATGAGGGTCAGACCCTCCAAATCAACCTGGCCGGCATCGCTCGGGTAATGAACCGCCTGAGCGAGGTAGCATCGATCACCGTCGCCAAGGCACCGGAACTGCTCTATTCCCTGAACCAGACCCACCTTGATCTCGGCGCTCTGATCACCACCGTCACCTATCGCGTCGCGCACTGCAAGGCGCGGTTGCGGCGGGAGAAGGCCAGAGTACTCCTCGACGACGTCCCGCGGATGCTGGAGGAGCGTAAGCTCCCCAGCTCCGCGGACTTGCGGGCGGCCCTCGTAGAGGCAGATCTGTTGGTCCAGAAGGCCCAAGACACGATCGACCAGCTCGAAGCGATCCTGGCCCTCCTAAAGACGAAGAAGGAGGCAACCGAGTGGGCCTTTACATCGATCAAGAAGCTGATCGGCGACGGGCAGTTCCGGCCTATGGCCCCCGCCCAGACGCCCGCGCGTCTGATTGTGGCTCCGCACACCGATAACACCCCCGTCGGTCGCGGCGAGACCTCTCCATCGCCCATCGCCGTCCCTAAGGGCGGTGGCACGGCGCTGTTCGGGTCCGCTACCTACTGACGCTGACAAAGGACATCATGGCCAAGAAGGACTGGATGACCAAGCTCCTTGCCGCCGACGGCGCGGTGCAGGACGAGACCAACCCGCACGCCAACGTGCTCAATACCTCTTCCCCATCAGCAAACGCGACCTTCGGCAACGGCTGGGGACTGCCGCGTGGCTACTGCACCGTGATTTTCGGGCCCCCGAAGGAGGGCAAGAGCCTGCTCTGCTCCGACTTCATCTCCCAGGTCCACGCGACGAACAAGAACGACTTCGTCGTGAAGTACAACACCGAGATGCGCGAGCGCATTCAGGTGACGGCGGAGTTCAAGAAGCAGTGGGGCATCGACCCCAGGCGCTACGTCGCCTACGAGACCAACACCGCCGCCGGCGTCTTCGATCACATCGAGCAGGAGATCGCTGCGATGTGCGATGACGGCTTCCCGCTGGCCGCGATCCTCATCGACTCCGTCAACGGCATCGTCGGGCGGCGGCGCGCCGTGGCGACCAGCATCGACAAGACGGTCATCGGCGACCAGGCCCAGACCATCCAGGACGGGATGAAGCAGATCCTCCCCGTCATCCGCAAGCACAACATCGCGCTCATCGTCACCACCCAGGTCCGCTCGGAGATGGACAAGATCGAGGGCATGCGGAAGGTGACCCAATCGCGGGGCCAGGTCGTCAAGATGGCGGCGAGCTGGGGCCTCAAGCACACCGCCGAATACTTCATGTACTCCGAGAAGAACCGCAACAAAGACTCGCGCGTGGACCTGCTCGGCGAGCCCTTCGGCACCTACAGCGACGGGACCTCCCCCTTCAAGATCCGGGTCAAGATGGTGGACTCTTCCGCCGGCCCGATCGGCCGCAAGGGGCAGTTCACCGTGGACATCCATCGCGGCGTGATCAACGTCGAGGAGGAGGTCTTCGTGATGAGCACCGACAAGGGTGTCATCGAGGTCGCCGGCTCCTCCTACAGCTTCGGCGGTCAGAAGTGGACCGGCAAGGCCGGCATGCTCAAGGCGCTGCGTGAGGATAAGGGCATCCGCGACGAGGTCGTGAAGGCGCTCCGCATGCTCGACATGGAGGGCAAGTTCAGCGCCGCGGTCGTCGAGGACGAAGAAGCCGTCGAAGACGAGACCATCGTCGAGTAGACGCTATCCTCAAACGTGAGCCGCAACGGCCCAGTCGATCCCGAGGTCCTCCGCCTTTATATCTCCCACATCCAGCTCCCACATCGTCACACCACCAGCTCTTATGTCTTCTCTTGCCCACGGTGTCGCAAGAAGGATAAGCTCTACATGCGCAAGCGGCCGTGCCGCGGCCCGTCGGGAAAGTGGCTGCCGGCCGGGCGATTTATCTGCTTCAGCGAGGAGTGCGTCCTAGCGTCCTTCGCAGGGGCCCCAGAATACGCTCTGGCGGCCTTGACCGGCACCCCCTTGCCGGAGATCCAGGCGGTCCTCTACGGCTTCTCTGCGGGCCCTGGGGCGCGATTGGAGGTGCCTTCGCTGGTAGGGCTGGACCCGGATCCGGATGAGGAGGTCGTGGAAGAGCTGGCGTTCCCCGAGCTGGGGTGGCCGCTCGACTACGTGGAGCTGGACCACCCACACGCCGCTAAGGGGGTAGCATACCTGCGCGGACGTGGTGTACCGGAGGCGGTCGCCCGCATGTATGGGGTGATGTACTCCCCCATAGAGCGTCGTGTGGTTTTTCCGGTCCAGGTGGGTAGACGGCTGCTCGGGTGGCAGGGGCGGCTCATCGTGCCCCACGAAGGGGTAGATCCGGAGACCGGCGCCGCCTGGAGCACCGAGAAGATCAAGTCCAGCGACAATATCCCACCTGTCTGGATGTTCCAGGATCGCCTTAGCGGTCTGGAACACGCGGTGCTATGTGAGGGCCCTGTGGACGCCATCAAGGCCCACGCCTGCGGCGGCAACATCGCCTGCATGGGGATCTCGCGCAGTACGTCGCCGGCGCAGGTCCGGCTCCTCCGGGACGCCGGCGTCCGCCGCATCTACCTGGCGCTCGACCCCGACGCGGCCTTGACGACCCAGCGCCTTGTCGAGGACCTGTCGGACATGGAGTGTTACCAGATGGACGTGCCGACGAACAAGGACCTCGGCGCCATGACCTTCAGGCAGGTCTACGACCTCTGGCGGGCCGCGCGGCCAGTCTCAAGAGCGAACGTGTTCGTGTACTTGAAGCCCGACGCTACGCGCCGGGTAGCCCGTGGCGATGGTCTTCAGCAGGAGTCTGCCCAGCAGCATCTTCAAGTGCCGTCATTGCGGCTACCTTGACGGGCTTGCCGTCCTTCTCCGTGTCGAGCAGCCGCAGCGTCACCGACTTCGCCTTGGTGATCGGGGCTTTATCGTGGCGTCGGACGAAGTAGCCCTTCTCCTCGGGCTTGTGACCGTAGGGGTTGTAGGTCACTGCCGTCGGCAGCTCCTGAACCCCGCGCTCCACGTTGTGATCGATGGTGCCGACCACGAAGGCGTGGACGTTCTTCTTCTTCTCGCGCAGCACCTTCTGGCGCCCAGCCTCGTTGACAACGAAGTGGGCATCGTTCAGGTGGACGGCGGGGACGTGGGCGACGACAATGCCCTTGTGCTGGACGGAGAAGAGGCCGTTGTGGAGGTTCCGGTAGACCCGGACCTTCTGCCCGTGCAGCTTCTCCCAGACGGGCTCCCGAACCTGCGCCTTGCGGAGATCCGCAAAGGTGCCCTGGGGCACAGGATCCTCCCAGCAGTAGCGAACTTGGGTCTTTTGCAGCAGGGCGAGCAGCCCAAGAGCCT
>ERZ1292625.9-Hain-H41-01um-R1-9-length-412895-cov-9_pt5 | contig 38469 bp, 45 predicted proteins | sample MGYA00564400_ERZ1292625 | MGnify/ENA primary metagenome ERZ1292625 (study PRJEB36523, sample SAMEA6512639) | groundwater metagenome | collected 2019-01-08 | study: AquaDiva: Metagenomics assemblies of 32 groundwater samples
CCCCCCCCACCACTAGACCCAACTGAAGAAAATATTATCGCCCTCCTTCACGAACCCCGCCACCGCGACGAACTCATCCGCCACTTAAATATGAACACCACCGAAGCTTCCCAACTCCTCATGATGATGGAGCTGCAGGGTCTTATTTCTTCTCATGACAATATCTACCGTTCTCAGTTTTAGACTGAATTATAGTACTGTTAACAGTACTATAATTGTTCTTTCTAACCAGCCTCAATTTGAGCAAACACCCGAATCTAGGACATCGGATGTTCTAAGTAGATGTGAGTTATTGTTTGACAGAATGTACAAAGCCTAGTATTTGTTACAGCTAACTATTATATGAGTAAAAAGACACTAGTCATCGTGGAGTCGCCTGCCAAGGCAAAAACCATTGAAAAGTACTTGGGTGAGGGCTACACCGTGTTGTCCTCTATTGGGCATGTACGAGACCTACCGAAGAGTAACAATGACGCCGTTGATATCGAAGGTGGATTTATTCCACGATACATAGTCTCCCCGGGTAAGGAGAAGGTGATTGCTGGACTTAAAGCGGTGGCGAAAAAAGTAGATGAGGTACTACTAGCATCCGACCCCGACCGTGAGGGAGAAGCGATTGCTTGGCACGTGGCTGAGCTAATAAAAGATGTGAACTCGAATCTACAACGAGTTGCTTTTAATGAAATTACCAAGGACGCGGTGCTGGAAGCAATCCAGAAACCCCGTGATCTAGATTTAAACCTAAAAGAGGCGCAGGAAGCACGTCGAGTCCTCGATCGTCTTGTCGGGTACGATCTATCTGGACTGATTTGGAAAAAAGTCCGCTACGGTCTTTCGGCGGGCCGAGTACAATCCCCCGCTCTGCGGATTGTAATGGAGCGCGAACGGGAAATTCGGGCTTTTATTCCTGAGGATTATTTTGTTCTCACCGCCAATTTAAAGAAAGACAAAACCAACATTCCATTTGGCTGCACTAGCGAACCTCGTGTCGAAGCCGAAGCTAACAGGATTAAGAAAATTGGTGAAGCGCACACTTGGAAAGTAATTGCTGTTAAAGAGACTGAGGCAAGTCGGGCGCCCCGCCCACCGTTTACTACATCAACGCTCCAACAAGTAGCTTCGACTCGTTTAGGTTTTTCTCCCTCTCGTACCATGGGCGCGGCACAAAAACTCTACGAAGCTGGTCATATATCCTACATGCGTACCGACAGTACCAACATGAGTGTGCAGGCGCAAAAACAAATCATTACCCTCATTGCTAAGGACTTCGGTAAAAACTATGTTGAGGGACGCACCTATAAAACCAAGAGTAAGTCAGCTCAAGAGGCGCACGAAGCGATACGTCCATCTAACTTTGGTAAACATACAGCTGGAAGCACTGGTGATCAGCAAGCACTCTATGAGTTGATTTGGCAGCGAGCAGTCGCCTCTCAGATGGCTGACGCCAAAATGAAGAGGACCAAGATTCTCACTAACGTGACCGGTTCTAAAGAAACCATTCCAGACTTTGCAGTAAATGGTTCTCGTGTCACCTTTGATGGTTGGCTCGCGGCCGATCCACGAGCCCGAGGTGAAGATGTCGAAGTACCAATAATCGCTAAGGGTGACAGCCTTGACTGTGACTCAGTTGATATTGAGGCTAAGCAAACTCAGCCACCAAATCGTTACTCCGAAGCCGGTTTGATTAAAGAATTAGAAAAGCGCGGTATTGGACGTCCCTCCACTTATGCTTCAATTATGAAAACTATAATTGATCGAGGCTATGTCTTGAAAGAAGGACGAACCTTGATGCCAACCGACACAGGCGACGTTGTCTCAACTTTTCTCGAGACACATTTTGCTGATTACATCAGCGATGACTTCACTAGTGAGATGGAGGATAAACTTGATGAAATTGCAACTGGCGACCGGACCTACCGCAAGACCCTGGAAGATTTCTATATACCGTTCCATAAAGCTGTAGCCACTAAAGAAAACATCGAAAAACTAACCACCCTCGGAAAGGCCTCAAAAGAATTTCCTTGTCCTGAATGTGGCGCCGACATGGTGAAGAAACTCGGTCGCAATGGCACTTTTCTTTCCTGTGAACGCTTTCCTGACTGTAATGGCGCTCGCCTGGCCGATGGCTCGCTGGTAAAAGCTGAAGACCCGATCGGGAAACATCCAGATAGTGACGAGGATATTTACGTGTTAAACGGTCGGTTCGGCCCCTACGTCCAGCTAGGAGCTACCCCTTTGAAAGTAAAAGGCAAAAAGGCAGTGACTCCAAGACGAACTGGCCTACCTGATGGAGTCAAGTCGGAAGACGTCACTTTGGAGCTCGCGGTCAGATTACTTGCTTTGCCGCGCGAGCTCGGCAATCATCCGATAACTGGTGAGCCAGTTCTTGCCAATACTGGAAAATTTGGTCCCTACATAGCTCACGCTGGCGATTTTCGCTCCCTTAGAGGCAATGATAATCCGTATGATGTCACCTATGAACGAGCGCTGGAGATACTTAGTGAACCGAAATCAATGCGTAAGGGTGAAAAACTCTGTAAAGAGCTCGGTGTCAATCCAAAGACAAAAAAACTGGTTAACGTATTTGAATCGAAATCTGGCCGCTATCTTAAAAAGGGCTTCAAACGCATTAGTATTCCTGACAATATTAAAACCGAGGACATTACTCTTGAACTAGTGATTGAACTTCTGGGCGGAAAATAAAACAAGAGCCCGGCGCACGCGCCAGGCCCTTTTGTGGCAGTCTAGTACCCCTTTCCAGAAACGATGGAAGCGGCGTCTTGTGCCTGTGTCCGATCACGAAACATCGGATGACCGACATTTTGCGGCGGTATTTTTGCTGGGACTATGCGGCCAGTCGCCACATCTCCCAAACGATCGTCCGCCATCCGCACGTACTGCGGACCAGTGTAGCCAGACCTAGTTGCCATGGCGTCAAAATCCACGTTAGGATATAGACTTGAGTCTACTCCAGTCAGATCGGTATTGCCCCAATTCACGTTTGGAGCTGGATTTCCGGCGGCGTCAAATATTTTGCACATATACTTACCCCTCGAGAACAAAATTCGCTCAGAAATTTGAGCAGGATATTTATAGCTCGATTAAATAATATTTGCAAGCAAAACTTGCCACAAGTCACATTACTCCCTACAATGAAAAAATGATTACTGGAGTCGATAAAATTATTGGGCAAATTCGCCACATCAGTGATGCTGACAAACAGTTGATTGAAAAAGCCTATACTTATGCCGAACAAGCGCATCAAGGACATATGCGTTATTCGGGTGAACCCTATATGACGCACCTCGCGGCCGTTGGATTCAAGCTGGCCGCTATGGGTATGCAAATCTCAACGATTGCCGCTGGACTCCTTCATGACAGTGTAGAGGATACCCCTATCACTACCGATGACATACGACTCGAGTTTGGAGATGAGATACTTTTCCTGGTTGACGGTGTGACCAAGCTGTCCTCTGTCCGATACCATGGTACCGACCGTCACAACGAGAGCCTACGTAAACTTTTTGTAGCTACCAGCCAAGACATTCGGGTTCTCATTATTAAGTTGGCCGACCGTCTCCACAATATGGAGACACTGCACTATGTTCCGCCCGAGAAGCAGTTGCGAATTGCGCGCGAAACACTCGAGATTTACGTACCAGTGGCCCACCGCCTCGGAATGGGCAAACTACGCAAAGAGCTTGAGGACCTTGCCTTCCCTTATGTCTATCCAAATGAAGCTAAGAGAGTAGAGACCGTACTAAATAGCCGCGCCAAAAAAAATGAGGAGCTATTAGAACGTGAACGTAAAACACTACAAAAACGTTTGGCTGAATCTGGTCTAGCAGATTTCCATACCTTTTATCGAGTGAAGGGTCGCTACAGTCTTTATCACAAATTAAAGCGCAAAGAATGGGACATCAACGCTGTCTATGACTTATTGGCAATGCGGGTAGTAGTAAAATCCGTGGAGGACTGTTATCGAGTGTTAGGAATTGTGCATGAACTTTGGCGACCACTTCCCAAAAGAGTAAAAGACTATATCGCCTTTCCTAAACCAAACGGCTACCAGTCAATCCACACCACCGTCACTACTGGCAACGGTGTAATTATGGAGATTCAGATTCGCACTCTTAAAATGCACCAGGAAGCGGAGTTTGGTGTTGCTTCACACATTCTATATAAGCAGCCAGAAGTGAGTGATAAGGTGGCGGAAAAACCCTCCATGTTTAGTGCTCTAATACCAGCATTGTTTAGGCCCTTTAAAGGCCGAGCCACCAACTCAGAAAAAATCGAGACAGTGAAGCTAGAGCCGCATCACCAAAAGATCCCTCGCTGGATTTCGCAAATCGGTCAGATTTATACAGAGACACAACACTCAACTAAAAACTTTGTCGAGGACATGCACTCAGATTTTTTCTCTAACCGAATCTTTGTCTTTACTCCGATTGGGGATGTGGTCGACTTACCCGTCGGTGCTACGCCGATTGACTTTGCCTACGCAATTCACTCCGAAGTCGGCGATCATACTGCCTCGGCCAAGGTGAATAAAAAAATGGTGCAACTCGACTACGAACTTAAAAATGGTGATATCGTTGAGATTGAGACTAGAAAAAACGCCCACCCATCACAAAAATGGTTAGATTTCACTAAGACTTCAGTCGCTCGGAAGCGCATACGAAGTGCCCTCGGACAAGACACTATACTGTAAAACTATTGATTGAGTAGAGATCGCTGTCATCTTGCTCTGGTTCTATGATCGTCTCTTCAGCGATATCATCGGCCACTTCAGGAACAAAGACAGCTTCTGGTAAAGTCGAGTTTTCTGTAAAAACAGGTTGGTGCTCAGCCTCAACCATAGAGGTTTCTAATGTCGGGTTGTCCAAACTACCTAAGCTAAGTGGCGTGGCAGCAGTAAGAGTAGCCGCAACTTCCGTACCGTCTTCGGCTTGCTTGGCGCTGTGATACTCGTGCTTGATTCTTTGCAATAACACCTCAAGATCATCAGTCGAAAAATAATCTATCGTGAGCTTACCTCCGAAATCAGTTTTTTGGATCTGTACTCGAGTACCCAAAGTTTCGGTAAATTGCTTTTCGATTTCAATGAGATGAACATCAAAATCATCGGGATTTTTCTTTCGAATTTTGTCGGTCGCGATTTTACGCGCAATTCGTTCTACCTCACGAACCGAAAGCTTCTTGAGAAGAATTTCCTGAAATACCACTTCCTGCTCTTCCCTACGATCATTGAGCATGAGGAGAGTCCGGGCGTGTCCCTCAGACAATTTAGCCAAACGAAGCGAGTCTAGTATGTGTTCTGGAAGACCAAGCAGACGAATAGAATTGGAAACGTATTCACGACTACGACCTACCTTGCGGGCGACGTCGCTATGGGAGAGACCAAAAACTTCAGCTAGCTGCTTAAAGGCTAAGGCCCGGTCGACCGCATTAAGATCCTCTCGTTGCAGATTTTCAATAATTGCGAGTTCGAGTTTTTCCTGTTCCGTCTGTTCTCCACTTCTAATAATGACTGGGACTTGCGAAACCCCAGCCAACCGACTCGCTCGTAAGCGCCGCTCACCCGCAATGAGCTCATACTCTGAATAAAAAGTGCCATCGTCGCGAACGATTTCGTTACGAGTAACAGTCAGTGGTTGTAGCACACCGTACATACGAATCGAATCCGCTAGCTCTTGTAGCCGATGCTGATCAAACTCCCGCCGAGGCTGGAAAGGATTAGGAACAACCTTTTCAACTTCTACCCAATATATTGAATCTCCTTGAAATGCCATAAACAAAAATTCCGAGCGTTTACCCCAAAGTGGATAGTTGCGACTCTTATTATCATTCTAACATATTCATTTTCTTGTCCCTGTTTATAACTTTTGATTTTCTGATATACTCATCCAACCTATCGTTTTTTGTGTGCCGTGGTGGCGGAATGGTAGACGCTGCGGACTCAAAATCCGCTTCTCGCAAGGGAGTGAGGGTTCAAGTCCCTCCCACGGCACACAGAGCGTGATAACTTGATTCTTGTATAATTGTACGAGATGACAGTAGACAAATGTAACCTCGCTTATATTATCGGCATCGCACTAGGTGACGGTAATTTGTCTAGGCCGAACAAACGAGCTACTCGGTTGCGTATTACTTGTGATACAAAATATCCTCTTATCATCAATGATATAGTGCGGTCTTTAGGAACTTTATTTCCTAAAAATAAGGTTTCAGTAAACCCCGGACCCAAGAGCACTTACTCTATTATTAGTGTCTATTCCAACACTCTCGACACGTATATGCCATGGCGCGTTGGACACGGGTCTAAGTACACGCAAAACGCCCATGTACCAGATTGGGTTAAATGTGACCCGACTTTCTGTCTACACTGTATCCGAGGTCTTATACAAACAGATGGCAGTATCTATTACGACCGTGGCTATAAAATGCTTAATTTTGTTAACAATACCTTAGATTTAGCAATTGATGTCAAAGTAATGTTTGAGACGCTTGGCTATGCTCCTAGATTTTACACCGCCCGTCAATCAAGTGGGAAGCCTAAATATACTGTTAGGCTTGCCAAGAATGTAGACCAGTTTATAAAAAAGACGAATCTCCATAAAGATTAAACTGCTTTGCTTTAGTGGAACTGGACAAGCTTATATATGCTGATACAGTTACCTTTGGAATAGACATGGGAGGTCTTTCAAATGAATACATATACAAAAGCCGGCAGTGCTACCACGGTGGCAAAAGTGCTATTCGAAAGCGGCGCTGTGCAAATCGACACGAAGGTCGGTTTCAGGCTTAAAGCGCACGACCGCTTTCCAGATGCCCCTCTATCCCCGATTTACCTTAGTATTAGGCCTAAAGGGATAAAAGATGGCACCTTGGAACCACACCATTTTACCTGCCTTGGTAACGCCTTGGCCCAATATACTAAAGAGCAAAAAGTCTTTGCTGATTGGATATGCGGCATACCTGCCGCCGGTGAGCCCATCGCTGAAGCTTTGATGAGAGCTGGAAGTGGCCCTTTGCAGCTGAGTCGTGAGACCAAGCTCCTTAAAGGCCTAGTCTCTGGACGCCGCCGTATTATCGGTGTAATTCCTGGCAACAATGGGGTTATCCCTCATAAAGAGCAGACGGTACTCTTGGTCGACGATCTTGTTACCAACGCGGACAGTAAGCTTGAAGCGGCGGCTGCCTTTTGGGGAATCGACTGTTGTGTCGACACCCTCTTGGTATTGATCGACCGCAGTAGCAATGCTCGCCAAAAGCTTGCGCGAAGCGGTATCAAACTTCATGCCCTGCTGACGTTTACTCAGCTTCTAGACTATGGGCGAGCCGAAGGTGCAATTTCAGATCTGGACTATGAAGTCATCACCGCCTACCCAAAAAAATTGGCTGCTAGCACCCGCAGAGGCTAGAGCGAAGATTCAAACTATAATAGTCTGGCAGTCATCGGCTGCCAGCTATTTTTTATTCTTATCTGTTACAATTTTACTATGAAAAAGCCAAAAGTTATTGCCATTGTCGGGCCTACATCATCAGGCAAAACTTCCCTTTCAATTGCAATTGCCAAAACCTTTAACGGTGAGGTGATTTCGGCTGACTCTCGTCAAGTGTATACCAAGATGGACATTGGAACCGGGAAAGTTGCCGAGAAGGAAATGGCTGGAGTGCCTCACCACTTAATAGACATCGTTGATCCAATGACGGTGTACACTGGAGCAGATTTTAAGCGTGACGCAACTCTCTCGCTTGACGATATCCTCAAACGGAAGCGTCTTCCTATTATCGTTGGTGGTACTTTTTTCTATATCGAACTCTTGCGGGGCACCATGCAGGTTGCACCAGTTCCGCCCGACCCAATTTTTCGAGCCTCACTCGATATCTACGATAATATGCAGTTGCTTGAAATTTTAAAAGCAAAGGATGCTCACCGAGCTGTTAGTATCGACTCGGATAATCGGCGGCGGTTAGTCCGCTCTCTAGAAATTATAAATAAACTAGGAGTTGTACCCGAACCAGTCAAAGTTGAATCTGAGTATGACTGGCTAATATTAGGCCTTAACGTGGAGAAAAAGATTTTACACCAAAATATACACGCGCGACTACAAGAGCGTTTTGAAGCGGGAATGATTGATGAAGTCAAAGGCCTTCATGCTGCTGGTATCACGTACGACCGGCTAGATAGCTTCGGTTTAGAGTATCGATACATTGCAAGATATCTTCAAGGTGAACTTTCGGAATCACAGATGAAGAACGAACTGGAAACAAAAATCCGTCAGTTTGCAAAACGACAACTAACGTGGCTCAAACGAGACTCTGAAGTTGAATGGTTTGAACCTAAAAATCAAGAAGTTATCTTAGACCGAGTAAAAGCCTTCCTCCAATAAGCTAAGTTGACCTTCACCCCCCTTTCGCTTACTATGGTCGACACCACAACGGGCCTATAGTTCAGTGGTAGAATGCCGGTTTCCAAAACCGTTGACCGAGGTTCAAATCCTCGTGGGCCCGCAGCACCGAAAACAACCCGCAAGGGTTGTTTTTGTTTGTGCTGCGTGGCCCACGAGGATTTGAACCGAGTCGCGGCGAAGCCCGCAGGCGAAATGAAATGAAGCCGAGGACCGCGACGAGTGGGGGTCGAGCGAATGAGATAGTTTGTGACGTAAGGAAGCAAACTATCCATGAGAGTGACCGAATCTTCGTGGGCCCGCCCGAGTACAATAAAGCAACCTGCGTTGCTTTCGTGCTCGGGCGGGAGCCGCAGGCATGTTTTTCCCCCATTCCTAGGGAGAAAAACAGTCGAGTCGGGGTCGAGAGTACTTAGTAGAATCGGAACAAAGTGAACGATTATGCTTAGTAACTCGTGACCGCCCAGCTGTCTAGAATGTCTAGGGTCGTGAACACTTAGTAGGTTTGGAACGTAGTGAATAAATATACTTAGTGATTCCTGACCGCGAGAGTTACCTGCGTCACTTTCGTGCCTGGGTGAAAGATTGTTACAATCTTCCAGCGACAGCTTTTATGTTAGCTATATAATTACGTGTTTCAGCGTATCCGTCAGTAGCAGTATCGCACTGATAAATTCTCAGTCCTGGACACGACTTACTGGGTTGGACTGACCCTGGACCTCCATTGTATGAAGCTAGAGCGTAATCTACGTTGTTTCCATAACTACGAAGGGCATCACGATAAAGCAGTGCTCCAAGTCGAATGCTATACGTGTCGTCATCACGCAACATCTGAGCTACCTGAGCATCTGTCTTACCCGCAAATCTTTTTTCAAACTTTGAGTCAAAGCTTCTGGCTGTAGCAATCAAAAATTGGGCACAACCTTGCGCACCAGCAGGACTTGTTTCGCGGGTACAGTTTGATGATTCTTGTGAAATTAAAGATCGATAAATTTTCCTTAAATACGGGTCAGTGATTCCCATCTCGTCGAGAGCTTTATTAACCATAGCAGTAACTTGTGGAGTAGCCTTAATTCCATTTACTCTTGCAGCTACATCTGTCGGACTAAGGGATGTTCGGTTATCGCCAGTAGCAGTCACTCTTGCCACAAATGTCGTATCCCCATCAAAATAATTCGCAACCGTCGCACTATCCACCTGATCAGAACACTGCACCTCACTCCATGGTCCATAGCCGACAATATTGCCATCACCTTTGACCAGTTGCCGCATAATAGTATCGACAATCAAAAAAGCCAGGAAGATAATAACGAGTCCGATGAAAGCATTAGTGAAGCTGTCTTTAGCGTCTTGAAGAGCCCCGGCGTTGCCTTGAGAAAGAACTAGCTTGATACCAGCTCGTACCGCCAAGACCGCGAAAAATAGAAAAGCCATGGTAATAAGCCATTTAATGGTGGTGTTACCAAGAACGACGAAGTCGCAGGCTGAGCAGCTAGTACCTGAGCATGGGACGAAGCCGCTCTTGGCAGCTAGGGTGCCGTCGGCATTGACAGGGACTTTTGGTTCGGCTGAGTAGGCCAGTTGAGCCGAGAGTATAGTGAAGATAGCGAGGAGAGTGAGGAGTGGCTTCATACTTATTTTTTTACATATCTCATGTCACAGTGAATATGATTAGCTTTTCTTTCATCATTGACAAAAGTGAAGCCTGCTTGTTTGCATAGTTGTATGATCTGATCATACGTCCCTCCATTTATTGGCTGGAAGTCAACGGCCGAACCGCTATAATGCTCGCTGCCAGCAGTGTGGCCTACGCTCCTTGTGTAGGCTGCAGTCACTTGAAAAAGTGGCTTTCCATCATTCATTGACTTTCCTTTATTTTGCATTGAAACTACGGCTTTCGTCACTGTAGGATGTGTTAAATCTGTTCGACCAGGACCATTAGTCCCGTTCCAATCTGCCACCACCACTCCAGCTGAACGTAGGCCTGTCATACTGCTCTCAGGGACAGCCTTGACTGAAGTACCACTACCTGAGTAGGCTGTTGTTGCTCCCACAAACTCATTATCCCCATCATAATGATTAGCAGCCGTCGTGCTATCCACCTGTTCCGAACATGCCACCGTTGACCAAGGGCCATAACCTTTGAGTTCCCCCTTATCTTTTAGGAGTTGCCGCATAATAGTATCGACAATCAAAAAAGCCAGGAAGATAATAACGAGTCCGATGAAAGCATTAGTGAAGCTGTCTTTAGCGTCTTGAAGAGCCCCGGCGTTGCCTTGAGAAAGAACTAGCTTGATACCAGCTCGTACCGCCAAGACCGCGAAAAATAGAAAAGCCATGGTAATAAGCCATTTAATGGTGGTGTTACCAAGAACGACGAAGTCGCAGGCTGAGCAGCTAGTGCCTGAGCATGGGACGAAGCCTTTTCCTGCTTCGAGGATTCCGTCAGAGCCGACACCTACCTTATCTTCCTGCCTGGTCTGAGCGTACGCGAATTGCGCAGTAAAGATGGTGAGGAGAGCGAGAGTGAGGAGGAGGGGTTTCATAATGCTTATAAGCATAATAATATCATGTGGTCACTTTGAAAAACGGCCCATATGTGTTATTTTATTGCCACTCTTTAGAGTAATAAATTGCGTCGGTGGTAGACATAAACTAAACTGCTTTAGTATATGTCGAGAGTGACGAGTGATGTGAGTTTGCGAACCAACGAGTCATAGACTCAAAATAGGAGCAAAGTACAAAAGAATAAAATTGCGTCGGTGGTGGAGTGGTCAATCACAACAGACTGTAAATCTGTCGGCTTATGCCTTCGCTGGTTCGAATCCAGCCCGGCGCACAGGTCTAAAAAAGCTTGTCTTTTTTTGCCAGAAAGCTCTTGTATATCAAGGGCTTTTTTGGTGTTGAACTTCCCTAATTCTCTGCCAAGCTTTTTATATACATTTTTGAACCCAATCAGCTCATTTGGCACTACAACGTGGAGTTTTTTATCGAATAGTTCGATTGTCGAACCTAGCGTCTCAAGCATCTCTCTTTTCTCTTGATTTGATGCTCGTGATTCCCTTCGAGTCAGTTCATTGGGGTTTATTTGCCTTTCTAATTACGTTCTCATAACTTTTATAGCCTCTCATTGGTTTCTTGTACTTCTCAAGTCCTGTCACCTTATACTGATATGTGAGCCAGTCACGCCTAGCTTGCATGTCCTTTGGGAGAACGAGTTTATTTCTATTCAAAACAACACCAAGATGTTTCACTCCATCTTTATAATTCATTATCTTTGTCTTCTCTTTATTAAGCCTTAAAGCACCTGAAGACTCTTCGTTTAAAATACTTTCAATCTCTTCTACTAGACCAACAAGTAAGTCTTTAGGGACTCTACTAGCTGAAATCCCAATATCATCAATAAAAACAGCGATTCTCGGATCGAAATTTTTAAGTCTTTTCATCACCAAATCGTGGATTCGATAAAAAGCCGTCATGTAGGACCATACAGCGAGTCTAGTTGAGGTTGAAAACCCTCGAGCAAGCGAGAGGGTACTTTCTGGTGTATGTTTCGAACCTCGAGGAACACAACTTAATCTAGCTAGTATTTTTGAAATTTTAGGAGAACATCTTTTGGACTTATAAAATGTCTCCACTTTTAAAAGCTCTACACTTTCAAAAAACTTGGTTATATCGAGAGCTAACAATGTTCTTTCTTTCTGAAAGCCAAGTAGATGCTTTGCGGCGGTTACATTACTGATACCTTTCCTTCCTCCAAATATAAATGCTGGTAAATCTTCATCCAGATGCGATAGCACTTTTACATCAATTAATTTGAGGAGTTTCCCTAGATCTGTCTTGTAGGCGGAACGGACCCATTTCCCCTTTTCGGGTTTAGACTGAGCCAAGTTATCTTTCCAAAGTGAACTGTGATTCTGAATAACACTATCAATTAGACTTCTCGCTTCCGGAAGCGGCAACTTTACATTTGAGATCTGCTTGGCAAGTATGTTTTTGCTATCAATATTAATGTTCCGCAATTTTTTCATTATTGAGCTTTTTCTTTATTAAACTTAGCTGGAGATTTTCACCTAAATTTATGAGCTTTCTTTCTATCTCCGAAAGCTTATATTCATCAATATCGTTATTCAAAAAGAGAAATGGTGCCAAAGCAGATGGATGCACATCAATAAACTCGGCTAGTTTTATTAGGAATTTTTTTGAAACTTCTTTCTGGTCTGTTTCGATCTTTGAAATATAAATTGAAGAAACACCTATTTTTCTAGCAAAATCATTTTGAGACAAACCAGATTCATCCCTTACATTCCTTACTATTTCACTAATTTTTTTCATTATTATTCAGAAAGACTAAAGGGCGCCTAGCGCCACAGTTCCCAGAGGATTCGAACAATCCAAAGGATGATTCGAACCACAATTCGTGGGTTCATATGGTGAAGACGCCCTTAAACATCGGGGACTTCGATTGAAATGATCAAAGAGTCCAAAATCTGACATATACGCGATTTATTATTTAAGGTCATCTAATAAATTACTTTCTGCTACGGACCCCCATTACCGAGGCGAAATTTTAAATACTGTTTAGTCCCCGAGTATCTGCCATACCGCCTCGGTAATGGAAGGTCTCTGCGATGTGATATCAACTTAATGACATGAACACGTGTGGCTGCTTCGCATGTGCGCTTGAGCGCTGGTGCGGTGAGCCTGTGTTGCGACTGTCACTACTGATACTCCCCGGATTAGCTCCTAATCCCGGGCGCAATTCTTACTAAAAGTAAGTCCGACTTCTATTGAGTCTCAAAACGTATTTATAATCCCGATTTCAATCAACTTTGACCTGACATTAGTATAGTACAAAAAGTATTAGTCGAAAGAACCACAATGTGGATAACTTGACCTACTCACAGCCCCACCCATCGTTGTCTCGATCAAGATCAAAAGGGTCCGAGCTATATACCTGTATTGGTCCAGTGTAATTTGGACCGTTCCCAGAGCCACTCGCGCAGTCATAATCACCTGCATTTTGCTTGAGACAACCTGAATAGCTAGGATGACATCCGCTATTACTTGGAGGAGAATTTCTAACTTCTTTTATTCCGGTAGGCGGAGCTTCTGGAAGGTCAGGAAGCTTAGGAGCAGCCGGTAGTTTGGGTGCTTCAGGTAACGCTGGTGCTTTCGGAACTGGTTTCTCTATCGGTGAAGGAATTTTTTGTGGCGGACCAGAAACTGGTTCAGAAGCCACAACGGTGGCAATTACTGCCCCGCTACTCAACACCCCTACAACCTTCATCCAATTAGCAATCATAAGCCCTAATCTACTCTTTTCACTCTTGAATGCAACTAATGCTATGATTTACATATGAAAAGAATTTTTATTTTTATCAAGAAGTCTTGGCGTGAAATAGTCATCTTACTTATGTTCATATATCTCAGTGCTGTGACAAATGAGGCAAATCAATACGCGCAATACGCCTACGATTCAGCTGCCGACGCTGCCTCCTACGCACGGTCAGCAAGGTCAGAAGCTGAAGACGCATCAAGCTACGCAAGTGAAGCGGTAGACGCAGCAAGAGAGGCAGCGGATTACGCATCCATGTGCGCCTACTAGAAAATGACTACTTTTAAAGTCTCTCCAGAATCAAAACTACTCTTTGATAAGCTCACAGCGGAAGGTGTTTTTGCTGAATTAGAATATTGGGACGGCCACAAACACATAGATATCCATATTCCTTCAGCGAAACTTTACATTGAGGTAGATGGTGTCCAACACTTCACAAACCCAAATCAAATAGCTAGTGACTTCCTACGGGACCACTATTCAGACGACAGTGGGTACGACACTTTTAGAATCCCAAACCAAATAGTCCGAGAAAAAATGGATACTATTGTGAAGGCAATCTTGAAGATTGTCTCTGAACGTACTCTTCATTAGACTCGGTAAATAAAAGATACAAATTCGAAAGACTTTTTAAGTCTAATTGCGCCTGAGAATCAGGAATTTCTACTTTATGCACTCTGAGCATATATTTCTGATATTTTGATACTAATTCAGATGAAAATGTCATAATAATTATAATAATGAATAATTTATTAAATATTCACAATCTCATTGATTTTTCACAAAAACCTAGTATACTTGGAAATGAAGTCACCCGCGCCTCCGAAAGGAGTGTGCGGGTTTTCGTTTAGGGTTATACTTTCTCAATATGTCTGACAAAATCCAAATTTTTATCGATGGAGGTAATTTTTATCATCTTACATTAAAAAAGATGGGTTTGACGGAAACTGAGTTCGATTTTGAAGCTTTTGCGGAACATATTGCAGGAGATAGGCAAATTGTTGATTCAGGTAAAAGATACTACGTAGGGACAGTGCGCGAACGAGAGGGAGACCCTCACTCAAAAAATAATATGGCTCGGCAGACAACCTTATTTTCTTCTCTAATCAAAAATCAGTGGCAACTAAAGACTAGCAAATTGAGAGAGCGTGAGGAAAAACTTTCAATTGATAGTCGAGTTCAGGATCATGAATCAATTCGTAAACTCGGTATACACGAAGTCAGATACACAAAAAACAGGGAGAAAGGAATTGATGTCAAATTAGTCGTAGACTTGTTCATAGGAGCTTTAGACGATAGGTACGATACAGCAGTAATTATAAGTTCTGACACTGACTTGGTCCCAGCAATTGACTCCATAAGAATGCGCTTCAAGAAAAAGATAGAATATGTAGGCTTTTCTATTGAGGATCCTAGAGATAGAAAGAATGATACTAAACCAACGCTCTCAATGATATCTAAGACAGACATCCAAAGAACTTTTATAGAGTCTGACTTACGCGCATTTGTAATTCCAAATCTTTTTACGCCTAAGAAGTAAGGAGTAAATTTTATACTAAACATAAGTGTCGAACCCGCTCCAACTCGGCGCACCAACATTGACAATACACTAGAAATGATGTATTGTTCTTTTGTGCAAGTGCACAATCTCCGTCATCCAACATTCAATGGAGAGTAAAATGGTGAAGAAAAAAGTTGACTCCGTCATCAAAGCCGAACTGATTCGGCTTCGTGGCAATACACTCCAGCTTTCGGTTGCTGGAATGAACTTTAACCCGACGGGCGTCCTCGAGACTTACGACGAGAATACCGGCCGTATCCTGCTTCGTCGGCCCTCAGACCACGTCGCCATTCCGGTCGAGACCATGTGTCTGAATGCGGCTACAGTGATCGCAGTCGGTCACTACACTGGCTACCCGAAGTAGTAAAGTCCCAGACGAACGGGGTGGCGAAATTACTCGCCACCCCACAACTCCACTATCTGTGGAGTTTTATTTATTTAGACAAAAGTGTCGAACATTACATATTCAGTACCCGTTTTGGACAGTTTACTTCACTTCACTTGTAAACTTTCTCAAAACAGCTTCGAAACTCATCTCATGAGTTTCGAACCTGCTCCAGTTCTGCGCACGCGTTTAAAAATACCTTGCTTGGCAAGCTTTTTTTATAGGCTGGGATAGATAGTTCGACATCAGGTTGACTTTTGACATGTATTCGAGTTAACTTCCATCATCTTGCCAATGTCGGCATGTGTTCATTAGCAGGAGTTCACCATGAGGCAAATTAAAATTGAGGACTTGGGAATAATTCGCTTTACATCTGTCCCTACTGGCGGCGCTCCATTTCCAATCCGCGAACAATGGGTTGGGGTTGAAGTACCTTGTCTCTACTCCCACGACGGCACGCTCTACGAGGACGGCGGTCTTCTAAATGTGGAGACTGGACTTGAAGTACCAGATTATCCAGGCTATGTAGTACTACAAACCCAAGCGCTCGAGGCTTTGGAGGAGAAGTCAATCGAAGCTGCTGAGTACTGGATTGAGCGGGGTTTTCCCAACCATCCGTTCGCCCTCTTCTTGTTCGACCTCGCTTCCGCGGAAGTGCTGAAGCCGGTCATGACCCGCAAGGAGTTCTGGCAACAATTTAATGACGCATAACAGTGTCTATCCGCCCACGAGCCGCACGCTTTGTCGGGCGGTTCGTTTTTATACCAGACAAAAGTGTCGAACCTCCTCCAACTCAGCGCACTAAGGTAAAGTGTAAAGAAGCCACCAAACTTGACTCTTCTACCGACAGTGATAACCTTACTTCTGGAAACTACCCACAGTGAGGTAGTTAAATGGGAGATAGATAATGAGGCGTCATAAGCTTATCCTTGTTCTCGCCGCTATGGCGTTGGCAGCTTGCACCAAGCCGGTGCCTGAGCCGCAGCCACCGGTCAAACAAATCGATCCTGTCTTTGTCGCTGAGCTTGCAAAAGCGAAGACTCCCGAAGAAGTTTACGACCTCTGGGGGAAGGCAGCAGATAACTCGCTCGAGGCTGGAGCGGCTAAGGACCGGCTCTCAGAGCTAGTCATCCCTCTAATCAAAAAATCGGCCACTCTAGCCGAACTGGAAAAATTGCGAAAATTTGTTCGGCCGGGAACTATGTCCGTCGTGGATTATGGGCAACGAGAAACCGACCTGCGAAAAAATTGATTTTCGACTGATTCAATCAGCCCTGCTTGGACAACCAAGCGGGGCTTTCCTTTACGCTGCTGCGAATTCTTTCTTTTTACTTACCACCTTCTTAGTCATTTCTGGTGATGCTGCCTTGGCTCGAGAAACTTTCTTAACTTCAAAATCAAGAACTTCTTTTTTCATCGTTACTTTTACGGTACCGCCTCGTAGCATCCCTTCACCCACCATTAAATTAGCAATTGGAGTTAGGATCTTGCTCTGAATTACCCGTCTTAGTGGCCGAGCACCAAACTTAGGATCATAACCTTCTTTGGCAAGATATTTCATCACGTCTTCCGATACCGAAAGTTTTATTTCTTTTTTTTCTAATCGCTTTATTACGTCTTTCATTTGAATCTCCACGATATCAGCAATTACTTCTGGAGTAAGTAGGTCAAAGACAATAGTCTCATCAAGACGGTTTAGGAATTCTGGTCGGAAGAAAAGCTTCAGACTTTCCATCACCTTGTCCTTTGCTTGGGTGTATTGAGCCTTGGCACCATGATCGTGACTAAAACCAAAGTTTGACATGCGATCGATATGTTCCGAACCGATATTCGAAGTCATAATAATAACCGTATTTTTGAAATTTACTTTGCGGCCCTTAGCGTCGGTAAGATGACCTGAGTCTAGTACCTGGAGCAATACGTTAAACACATCGGGATGAGCCTTCTCAACTTCATCGAGAAGAATTACAGCGTACGGACGGCGGCGAATCTTTTCTGTCAAACCACCGCCTTCATCATGTCCAACGTAGCCTGGTGGTGAGCCAATGATTTTTGACACTGAATGCTTTTCCATAAATTCAGACATGTCGATCCGAATTAGGGCTTCTTGGTCACTAAACATAAATTCGGCTAACGCCCGAGAGAGTTCTGTCTTTCCAACTCCAGTTGGTCCCAAGAAAAGAAACGAACCGATCGGACGATTTGGATCTGCGATACCAGCCCGTGAACGCTTGATTGCATCGGCGACCAATTTCACGGCGTTATTCTGACCGACAACTTTTTCCTGCAAAACTTCTTCCATCCGGGCCAACTTTTGTACTTCTGCCTCGAGCATGCGCGAAACCGGAATACCTGTCCAACGCGAAACCACCAGTGCGATGTCCTCTTCCGAGACTTCTTCTTTAAGCAAACGACTAGTACGCTGCAATTTCTTCAGACGCTTTTGTTGCCCGTCGAGATCCTTCTCCGCTGAAGGAATAGCATCGTAGCGAATTTCCGCTGCTCGAATAAGGTCAGCGGTGGCCTCGGCTGACTCGGCTTCGTTGCGAAGTTCTTCCAGCTCTTTCTTCAACACACTAATGGCGTCTAGGGCTTCTTTCTCATTACTCCACTTGGTTTCAAGGACGGCCGTTCGTTCACGAAATTCACCAATCTCGGCTTCAATGTCTTTGATCCGGTCTTTGATTTTTTTCTTGTTGTCAGTGATTTCGAATTCTTTCTTTAATGCTTCTTTTTCAATTTCCAGCCGACGAATTGCCCGGTCTGTAATCACTAGTTCTTCTGGTTTATTTTCAAGTGAGATACGCAGGGCTGAAGCTGCCTCGTCGATAAGGTCAACCGCCTTGTCTGGCAAAAAGCGGTCAGTGATGTAGCGAGAGGATAGATTGACCGCAGCCAAGATGGCGTCATCGGTAATCCGTACGCCGTGAAAAAGTTCATACTTCTCAGCTAGACCACGCAAAATAGCCACCGTGTCTTCTGGTGATGGTTCATTTACATAAACGGGCTGGAAACGACGCGTAAGCGCTGGATCGCGTTCAATGTGTTTTTGGTATTCCTTTAAAGTGGTGGCGCCAATCACGCGGATTTCGCCGCGCGCTAAGGCCGGCTTCAACATATTGCTGGCATCCATCGAGCCGTCCGCTTGCCCTGCTCCTACAATTGTGTGTAGCTCATCAATAAAAAGAATAATCTGTCCCGCTGAGTTTTCGACTTCCTTCATGACTGACTTTAAGCGTTCCTCAAACTCACCGCGGAATTTTGTCCCAGCCACCAGTAATCCGAGATCGAGCGAAAGAATCTCTTTGTTCTTGATTGATACTGGTACTTGTCCCAGGACAATCTGTTGCGCCAGACCTTCAGCGATAGCTGTCTTTCCGACTCCCGCTTCTCCGATCAACACCGGATTGTTTTTCGTCCGGCGTGACAAAATCTGAATCACCCGCTGTATCTCACTGTCGCGCCCAATCACTGGGTCAATTTTATTTTCCTGTGCCAACTTGGTCAGATTGCGAGTGTATTTGGAAAGCGTGCGGAATTTTTTTGGTGATTGAGCATCGCTTATATTATGGTCGCGTAGTTCTTTAATAACTTCCTGTACGCGCTCTTTCTTGATACTGGTTCGTTGCAAGATCTCAACCGCTGGACCAGGATTCTCAAGCATGGAAACAAAAAGGTGTTCGACACCCACATAGGAGTCTCCTAATTGTTCCGCGAACTGAACTGAAAATTCTAAACCTTTGGCTAGTTCGGGTGTTAAATAGAGTTGATAAGACTGAGAGATAGTGTTTTGCACTTCGGGTGTTTCGAGGGCCTCAAGTAAAAGATCGGTGAAGGCAATAATATCGATATCAAGACGATCCAAAATCGCGATAACAGCGCTTTCGTCCTGGAGCGCCAAGGCAGCCAGCAAGTGGGTGGGACTGACATGGTTTTGACCACGCTCAATCGCCAGCTCATGGGCTTTTCTAATGGCTTCTTTAGCTTTTGATGTAAAATTGTGAAAATTCGGCATATATATCAGGTTAATTATGTCACGACTGTCGGTTCAGTTGGCAATCAAGTCGGTATAAATCAGACGTCCATAAGTAGTACGTGACGGTTGTGTTTATATTGCAACAAAATATATATTAAGTCAAAGAAAAAAGCGCCGCCCGGAAGATCCGAAGCGGCGCTCTGTGTCTGGCCACTGGTGGCCAGACTATATGATTCCCTTCTTCCTGGCCATCTGCGCCAGGAGGGAGGCGATCTCCGCCGCCTCGTCGACTGGGTTGGTGGCTGACTCCACCTTGAACGGCGAGGCCAGCTGTTTCGCAGCTACCACTGTCGCTGTGAACTTCATCGTAGTGGGCTTCTTGCCCGCGACAAAATTAAGGCCTTTCGGCCCAGTGCACATACGTGCACCAGACTTCGCCGCGGGCAGACACACGGTCTGCCCATCGAGGATGGCCAGTTTGGCCTTCCTGTCGGTGAGCGAACTCACTGTTTCGAAAGCCTGGGCCTGAGCCAAACTTGGGCTGACCAGGTAGATGGCAGCTGCCATCAAGGCAAAATGAACTTTCATCGTAAACTCCCTTTGAATTGAATTGTTTTCTTTCCTCTTATGCTATATAATAGCATGTTTTGGAAGATATGTCAAGCGCGGGGCAATTTGGCCATTTTATTAATATGTTGCTTTAAGATTGCCGTTAAGCGCTTTAAATCAGCCAGTGTAGACTGGGGTGAAAGCGAAAGACGCAGGGTAGCTAGAGAGCGGTCGGCGTCACCTGAGATAGCTTTCACCACAAGACTTTCTCCCCCACCCGCGCCAGCACACGCCGACTTGGTACTAACGGCAAAGCCCTGCTTATCAAGTACAATCGTAGCGAATTCGGTGTCAAGACCAGGAATGGAAATATTAATATTGTTTGCCAAACGTTCTCCCCCACTTGGACCATTAAGAATCGCCTGCGGTATTTCTTTTAAAATATATTTAATTCCAGCATCCCGCACTTGACTGACTTTCTCGGCGCGACTTTTAAAATCTTTTTGTGCTTCCTGCAAAGCGATACTGGCGCCGACAATTCCGGCGACATTTTCTGTCCCTGGTCGCAAACCACTTTCTTGCCCGCCACCAAAGAGAGTTGATACGAGCCTCGCTCCTCTACCTCTCACCAACACCCCAACTCCCTTTGGTCCTTCGCACTTCCCGACATCCAGTGTCACCAAATCAGCGCCAAGTGTACCAAATTGGCAAGACAGCCAAAGTGGTGCCTGAGCCGCGTCAAGATGAAAGATTATTTCTGTTCCAAACCTTTTCTCCGCTGCAGCAAGGGCTTTTTTAATCGCATGCAATTTCTGCACCACACCGATTTCACTGTTGGCATAGGCCACTGAAAACAAAACAGTCTGTGCCGACAACATTTCTTGCAGAGCCGTTAAACGCACTAATCCGTACTCATCAACTGGCACGTACTTTACCTTTACTCCCCGCACCCCGAGCATTTTCATCGTGTTCATTACCGACGGATGTTCAATTTCAGTCGTCACCACCTCCATCTCCGCGAAGGACCGGCCTTCGCGCGCAAGCGCTTCTACCGTGCCAACGATGGCTAGATTATTAGCTTCCGTTCCGCCGCTTGTGAAAGTCACGAATTCTGGCCGGACCTGCAGCGCGCAAGCGATACGCTCGCGCGCTGCCTCCACCGCTTGTCTAGCTAACACTCCTTCAGTATGAATCGCACTAGCGTTACCGAAATCACTTTCCAAGTATGGTCTCATTGCCTTTAGGGCCCTACCACTAAGTGGCGTTGCTGCCGCATAATCAAGATAAACGCGTTTTTTCTTAAACATAGTCAATTGTCCCAAATCATGACATGAGGTGTCATTTCTGTAAATCTCTGCTATACTGCGCCACAATTAACTATGCCTAAGAAAAACAATGGAGAAAACATTATAAAACGGCCGCCGGTCGTGGTTATTATGGGTCATATTGACCACGGCAAATCGACCTTGCTTGATACTATCCGCAAAAGCAATGTGGTGGACAAGGAAGCCGGCGGTATCACCCAGCACCTTTCGGCATATGTGGTAAAGCATAAAACCAAAGATGGCGCCGACGAAACGATAACCTTCCTAGACACTCCTGGACACGAAGCCTTTCAGCAAATGCGTCTTCGTGGTGCTGATGTAGCTGATGTGGCGATACTTATCGTATCGGCAGAAGACGGTGTAAAGCCACAAACCTTGGAGGCTCTTTCTTCTATCAAGCAAGCCGACATACCGTACATCATAGCTATCAACAAAATCGACAAACCCGGTGCTGACATCAATCGCACCCAGGCTAGTCTTATCGAAAACGAAATCTATATCGAGGGTATGGGTGGCGACATTCCGTGGGCACCGATCTCTGCCAAAGCTGGTACTGGTATCGACGATCTCCTTGACCTGGTAATTCTGACTACCGATCTAGCCGAGCTTAAAGGCGACACCAGCGCTCCAGCCACGGGTAAAATTATAGAAAGTAACGTCGACCAAAAGCGCGGCAATACAGCGACCCTGCTCATCACAGACGGCACACTTCATAGCGGAGAATTTATTATCTCAGGAAATTCTTTTGCACCAGTCCGTATCATGGAAGATTTCTTAGGTAAATCAATTAAAGAAGCGGGACTTTCGGCCCCAGTCCAAATTGTTGGCTTTAATGAAATTCCAAAGGTCGGTTCTAAATTTGTCACAGTCGCCAACAAGAAAGTAGCGGAAGCGATGGTGGCGGAGCGAAAGCTTGGTCAAATCAAACCAAACGTCATCGCCAAAAAGTCGGCCTTGCCAGTAATTCCAATTCTTATCAAGGCTGACGTCTACGGTACGCTCGAAGCCATTCAACATGAGCTCAACAAGTTTGAGTCTGACCGTATTTCAGTCAAGGTAATCGATGCTTCGGTTGGCGACATTACAGCCAACGACGTGCAGAACATAAGTGCGACGAGCGATGCTATTATTGTTGGCTTTAATGTAAAAGTGGAACGACAGGCGAAAGATTTGGCTGATCGACTACAGGTCGAGATTGACACATTTAGTATTATCTACGAATTGTCTGACTGGCTTAATACCGCCCTTAAAAACCGCACTCCGAAGAAGGAGGAAAAGATAGAGAGCGGCGCCGTCAAGATTCTCAAACACTTTAGTACTCAAAAGTACACCCACGTACTGGGGGGCCGCGTAGAAGAAGGGGTAATTAAAATAAACCAACGCGTTCACATCTTGCGACGAGATGTCGAAATCGGAACTGGTATCGTAAAAAATCTTCAGCAATACAAGTCTGATGTCCAGCAGGTAAACGAGGGTGAATTTGGTATGCAAGTCGAAACTCGCGCCGAAGTGGCACAAGGAGATATCTTGAAACCATACGACCTAGTAATTACCTAACAAATAATATGTCTGAACGCCAAGGCCGAGTCGGTAACATCATTCAAGAATGTGCCGCCCGCTTCATCCAACAAGAAGCCAACGCTAATCCTCTAATCACCGTCACGCGCGTGGATATTTCTCCCGACCTCAAGCGAGCGATTGTCTTCTTTACCACTATTCCTGACGGCCGTGAAGCTGACGCTCTTATCTTCCTCAAGCGTAGCGCTAGCGAAATGCGACGCTTCCTTAAAGACAATGCTCGTCTCAAGCGTATACCCCACCTAGAATTTTTTCTCGACGCTGGCGAACGACACCGTCAACATATCGACGAAGTAATGCGTGAAATAGAAAAGAGCAATGAACGAGTCAAAACAGAATAAAAAGAGCGGTCGATAGGACCGCTCTTTTTACTTCTCAAGCATTCACCCTGTCACTACCTACCCCACTTTCATACCATATCTGTCATTATATCTTATAAGATATAATGACTGTTCTTGCTTAGTTAAGGATATTGGACGTCCTGATTCGGAAAGTTATTTTGCCTTGGGTAAATTCTGACAAGCTACTCCGTCGCCGTCTTTATCAAGTCCGTGTCGATCAATATTTTCTGAAGTGTGACAAGTGTCGTAAACTTCTTGAGCCTCATTTTGTGTTTTAAAGTCACCACAGTTGTAAACATTCTCTTCACAAGTCGCACCAAAAATAGGATTGCCAGCGGTGTCACGTTTAATCAAAGATTCTTCCATCGAACCAGTCTCCATCATTTTACCTAAGTCAAAATCTGTATTTGAGACCTCCATTCCCAGTGCCGCCAAAAGTACAATCCCGATTCCGATCATCCAAATCCGCAATTTTTCAAAGAAAAGCCCGAGCAAAACCACAATTACCAGTAAACCAACAATGATCCCTAGACGAGCCTTTTTACTCTGCCGCCAATTTGCAACTTCTTTCATATGGAAATTATATCAGGTTTAACTTAGAGTATTTATTCTATAAACCGAACAGTGTGCGTGGAAGAGGACTCGAACCTCCACAGGTTACCCTACTGGTTCCTAAGACCAGCGCGTCTACCATTTCGCCACCCACGCACACTATTAACTTTAAACTGACCTGACTTTCCTTTGTGCGCCCTCAAGGGCTCGAACCTTGGACCGTCTCCTTAAGAGGGAGCTGCTCTACCAACTGAGCTAAGGGCGCATATATTAGTCTGTGCGAGTTTACAATATTTGCAAACACAACACAAGACCAACCTTTGAGTCCTGGGTGGGATTCGAACCCACGCATGACGGTTTTGCAAACCGTAGCGTTAACCGCTTCGCCACCAGGACAGTACGGCACACTATATCACCATTTATTAAAAACAAAAATCACTTTTTTGTGGAATACTTGTTATAATGTAAATATAATCATGTGTACCATATGGGAACTCGAAGATGGACAACTAAAGATCTGCGACTTGCTGTCAAAAGCTCTCACAGTATTCGTGAGGTGATAATAAAGCTAGGACTTATTCCAGCGGGCGGAAATTACGAGCAAGTAAAAAGCGCGTTGCACGAAGAAAGCATTTCTACACTGCATTTCACGGGAAAAGGTTGGAGGATAAACCGCACTTTTGAACCTCAACCCCGAATTCTCTTGTCTGATATTTTAGTCAAACATTCAACCTTCCAGAGTTTTAAGTTAAAGAGACGATTGTTTCATGAAGGCTTAAAAAAGCCTAAATGTGAGCTGTGTGGCTGGGCAGAACAATCTCTAGATGGTAGAATCCCTCTCGAACTCGATCATGTAAACGGTGACCACTATGACAATCGAATCGAGAATCTAAGGATTCTTTGTCCGAACTGCCACAGTCTACAGCCAACGCATCGGGGGAGGAATCAGAGACGGCGAGCTTCTAGTTTACCGACAAACTGATGTGCCAGGGTGGTGGAATGGTAGACACGTGACACTTAAAATGTCATGGGAGCAATCCCGTATGGGTTCGAGTCCCATCCCCGGCACAAAGTACCAGCCGTGAAGCGTCAGCTTTGCGGCTGTTGTACTTTGTAGTTGGGGATGGGGCTCGAAGACCGGAGCCGGTACACAAGACGAGTGGAGCGAGGGCTTGTCGGCGAGGTGGGGTCGCGAGCACGACTGAAGGGAGTGACTTGTGACCGAGTCCCATCCCCGGCACCGAAATTAAGATATCCGACCTTGAGTCGGGTATTTTAATTTTGGCAACGGGACTCGAAGCCCGATTGAGATACTTTATGAACGAAGTGAAATAAAGTATCCAATTGGAGTACTGGTCTTGTAAAGACCGCGTCCTGCTCCCAACACAACACAAAAAGCCGATCGCTTGCGACCGGTTTTTTGTATTACACCCTTACCAACCTTGTCTTCTCGAACTTTTGGCGCTTTCTAACTAATTGGTTGTAGTGGCGCGCCACTACTTTTTTGGTCTTAGTAGGCAATTTATCAACCAACTGACACTTCCTCGAACAATACCCGTCTTTCTTCTTCAAGCAGTCGTCACACCCAATAAACAGGGTGTGGCAGATTTGATTCTGGCAATGGTAGTGCGTGTCGGCTTTTGTTTTTTTGCAAAGATGACAAGTGGCGATAATTTCATCGCTAATCCGTTCGCCGAGCCGTTCGTCAAAAACAAAGTTCTTCCCTTTAAACTTATTTTCCAATCCCAGAGCCTCTACCTGCCTAGCATAATCAATTATGCCGCCTTTAAGATGTCGCACATCCTCAAAGCCATTGTGCTTAAGCCAAGCACTTGCCTTCTCACAACGAATACCGCCCGTGCAATACAGAGCGATCTTTTTATTTTTATGAATTTTTAACAGTTCGGGCGTTTTTGATAGCTCATCGCGGAAAGTTGAGACATTCGGTGTAATCGCCCCGACAAAGTGCCCAACCTCACTTTCGTAGTTGTTGCGCATATCTATTACGACAGCATCTGGATCATCAACATATTCGTTCATCTCCCTCGCGGTCAAATACGTACCAGTGTTTGTGACATCAAATGATTCATCATCGAGTCCGTCTGCTACTATTTTGTCTTTAACTTTTATCATCAGTTTAAAGAACGAAGGCAACTCCCCTTCTTCCACTGCTAGCTTATAGGGAATACCCTTAAGCTCCGGTTGCGCTTGTACCCAAGCATCGAAATCCGTCCAATTGGAAGTCGGCACGTTCATCTGCGCGTTAATGCCTTCATTCGCAACATAGATGCGGCCAAGACAATCTAACTCATTCCACTTACTCAAAAGACGCCGCCTAAACGCCTGCGGGTCCTCCAAATGCACATAACGATAGAACGACAAGGTGGTACGTGGACGCAAGTCAGCTAACGCTGCCGCGCGCTTCTCTTCTTTGCTCCGCAAATCTCTTTTTAGAGAGGTTTCCATAATGCAGTATATTACCCCCAAATAACCTTATAAATCAAGGCTACGGGGCTCCTATTTTGCTTGACTTTAAGTCAAATGTGTGATAAGATATTCGAGTGAGGGAGAAAGTCTCCCAATAAGATTCACGGGCCTAACCCGCCCATTGACAGAGGAATATTAGTTATGGCAGATAAAGCACAAAAATCTTTGGTCCTACATGCCTATCACTTCGTGAAAGAGCATTGGGGCGAAATGTATGTCGCTTTCGATATTGCCAGGGGCTTCTTCGTCAAGGAAAAACCTTCTGACAATGCGCACGACATCGTGAAGTTGGTTCATGGCGGCAAGAACTCTATCGAGGACGAAATCGCCTACGAACCCCTCGAACTTATGCTCACAGCCGAAGAATATGCCTTGATGGGAAAATTCCGTACTTGGGCGAAAGCTCAGCTCGGCACTGGTCTCATTGGCAAGCAACGCTTCGCCAACTGGGACAACAACTTCCGGCAGATGATTTTGCGCCGGCGGGAACCTTCCCGAATCGAATACGATACGGCAACTTTGAAGGACGCAAAAGGTAGGGACGTGGTAAAAAAATCGGAACGTCTCGTTCCGGTTAATAACCAGCCAGCCGTCGATTTTCTAAGACGCTTCACTGCGGAAATGCAGCGAGGGATCAACGGATTGGCTGGCGATGAAACGGAAAAAATGGAAGCTGGATGTCTCAAAGCAAACAGTTACCTGATTCGCTTCAATCTACCTTTCATCAGGCAGGACTCGACTCTAAAACGAATCGATGAGGCATTTAGTGGACTCCCCCAAAAGGGTACTTCACTAGCCGTCAATGCCGTAGCCCGGAATCAGACCCTCAACCAAAGCACCGCTATAAAGGAAGCTGGCCTTCCTTTGTGGAGGCGGCTGATGCGGTTTTGAAAAGGACAACGACCATGTGGAATTGGCTAAAATCGAAGCTGAGCGACGCCACCGAGGTGGCGCGCTACGCAATATTCGGCTGCTTGGGGGTTATAACCCTTATGTGGCTGCTCAACATCGCTGGCTGGAAGGCAGTCAACGGACTGTTCGGACTCATCGGCCTCGTGCTGGTGATATTCCTCACGCTCAGCCCGAAGATAATCCAGCCTTCAGCTGCCGTTACTGGCCTCATCGCCCTCTTCGGGAAAAACAACCCCGTGCGCGGAGCTCTTCAGGGACCTCTCTGGATTGTCTCCATTGCCAAGTCGTTCCTGTACGGCTTTCTCTTCTTCGCAACGTTTTTGACGTTCTGGAGTTTTGAAAATTCGCCGCTGGCGTTCTGGGGAATCTTCCTCGTCGCCATGATGCTTTTCATCTGGCGGGAACGTTACCCGAGCAAGGGCGACTGGGCCAAGTGGCTTGAGTGGACCTACATTGTGGTCTGCGCGACCGCTCTGCTCTGGAGCACCTTCGGGGACTCTTGGAACGGTCGGTCGTTTGACCCGAACACGGGCGCGGCAATGCATATGGTCGACCCCACCACTGGCAAGCTGGATTCCCTCAGTCGCACTCCGGCTGAATGTTCAGTCCGCGCCTGTTTCTCGGAAGAGAGCGGTGCGGAGCTGGTGCCGATGAATCCTGATCAGGCGCTCTCACGTAATGTGACCGCTTGGCCGGGACTCGGGGCTGAAACTGTTCGATCCTCAACCGGCCTGTCGATCTGGCTCGTCGTCCTTCTTGTGGCGGTGTTCGCTGGAGCGATCTGGCTCTGGAGCGGCAAGGGTAAGGTTGTCGGCAAGCCAGTTGTGCTTGCCGCGATGTTAGTCGCAGCAGGCTGGGCTGGATATACCTATGCTTGGCCAGCTGTCGCAGGGACGAGCTTCGGCTGTCCGGGAACCTTCTCGACGGAGGACAAAATTGTCGTCCGTCGTGGCTGCAAGACTGAAATCAGCGGCACTATCGCAGCAGGGAGCAATCTCATGGCGATGGACGGTCGGTTCGACGGCCTGCTCACGCAATATGTCGACATCGAGCAGCCGTTTGCTGGCTTCGTCACGCTCAAGCCAAACAAAGGGTTTCCAGCGGGCGTGGACCAGGTGGAGGTACGCATACTAACAGCCGCAGAGGCTGTCAGGCGCACCGAATTCATCGCTGAAGAAGGAGCTGGCGACAACGCCGACAAGCTTTTCGGCAAGTTCAAGCCGTAATAACAATATTCCTGTTCTTTGAACCAACCTTGAGATCCACTGGCAACGATGCTGGTGGGTCTCTTTTTTATTTATAGGGATTGTTTACTTTGGTATCGGGAAGATTAAAAGCGTTACTACAACCGGCTTTAGTGGGATCACTCGCACAATCGAGTTCATTACCAAGACCAAAAGTACCAGTCGCGAGAGAAAGGATTGCCCAGGCAGTCACCATCACAACTAAACCGACGATTCCCCACGTGATGTGCTTAATACCGTCAGCACGAGCAGATTCATTGCCTGATTTGAAAACATATTCGACACATCCATAAATGAATACTAAGAAGGCTACTCCTAACAAAAGTGCTACCAAGGGAAATAAAATTACATTGTTTAGCTTGTCAACGAAACTTGAGGCTTCGGCAACGGCTTTCTGTTGCGGCGTCATAACACTATCGTAACAGACAAAGTTATGATGGCGACTTTGCTATACACAAAAAGACCCGCCGTAGCGGGTGTTTTTGAAGGAGAATCTTAGATGGTTGGCACTTGTGGAATATCGTCAAGTTGTCTATCGTCCTCGAGGCCAGTACTACTGGCAAGCAAGTTGACAACACCCCAGAAAATCACAATCAACACAAACCCGAGCGTCGCGTAAATCATCAGGCTCTTACCCTCTTTTTGTTTTTCTTCATCTGAGCCGCCAGCAATGAAGTATTTGAACATGCCCCAGACAAAGACAAGGAAGCCGATACCGATAATGAACGGGATGAGCACATCATTAATGAAGTCGAGAATATTCTTAAGAAGACGCTCGAAGTCACCGGCTCCGCCGCCTGGGTCAGTAATACCTTGGGCACTGACTAAGAAAACTGGTGCGAAGAGGGCGGCGCTAGCTAATGTATAAATTGCTCGTTTCATATAAGTATTGTAATTATTAAACAACGTGGCTACGTTTACTTAATTATAAGGCTGAAAACAACACACACCCCAGTGGGGTGTGCATAACATTATCGAGGGACGGTCACCTGCGGGACGTTTTTGATTTTCTGACCTTCGAGCCCGGTAGTGGTAGAGAGCAAATTGATGGCTCCGAAGAAGATAATAATGACTACAAAAGCGATCGTTGAACTGATCATTAACTTCTTACCTTTTTCTCGAGACTCTTCACTGGCGCCACCAGCAATGAAGTACTGGAACATGCCCCAGACAAACATTAGAAATCCGATACCAATAATGAACGGAATGACGACTTCATTTCCGAAGGTAAGGATATTGCGTAACATGTCAGCCAATGGACCGCCAGTACCATTTACCGTAATTTGAGCTGAGGCTAGGCCTGGCAAAATGGTAAGGGTAAGGAGAGCGAAGCTGTATACCTTATTCATAATAAATCTTTACAAATACTAATACCCCATTATACCACAAACAAAATATTTGGCTAGCCAAAGATCGAGTTGCGAATGAGAGCGACAATCCCCCAGGTACTGATCATAATCACAAAAACAATGACTGCAGTTATCATCATACGCTTTCCTTCGTCTCTTTTACTATCATCATCAGCATGAAGAATCCAGGCGTCGATGATTTTTATTACCAAATAAAGAAATAGGATTCCAAACAGAGCCGGAATAAGAATATTAATGAAGCCAAGGATAAAATTTACTAGCTCAGAGAAAGTGGTAGGGGTTTTGGGCATAGTTTAGTTGCCAAAGGCAGTCACTAAGTTTTTAATAATCTCGGCAATCGCTACCGCACCGATAATGAGGACGCCGCCGATAACGGAATAGGTCAGAGCTCGGGTGGCTTCTTGCACTTTAGAGACATCGCCCCGAGCAGTGACGTACTTAAAACCAGCCAGAATAATGAAGATCACCACAATCGGTGTCGCGATCACAATTATGATGTTGAGGATAGCTACAATGAAGCCCTGAATGGAATCGAAGGCGAGAGGGTTTTGGAGGCTGTAGGAGAGATCGCCCTTAACAGAGCTATTCGTGGGTGGAGGAATTGGAGTTGGAGCTGGAGTCCCTGGTTTAGTTGGTGCTGGAATTGGAGTTGATGCCGGTGCGGCCAGAACAAAACCTGGAATTAGTGCGAGAAAACAAATCAATGTAGTGATATGACGTTTCATATTATTTATTATACTCTATCTCTAATAGCTGCAGCGCGTCATTCACGGCGCTGTTTGAATCGCTGCGATTCTCCAGCACATCGCGCATGGTGTTTTTAAGGATTTCATCCGTTGCTGGTCTAGCTGGACTAAGCCAACCGAAAGCAATCGCTGCTGATTTGTACATGATACGACCGTAAGTGTCGTTGCTTCCACGAGCAACGACACTGCGCAGGGCTGGCACCATGTTGTAAGCAGCCGCAATTTTTTCCTGATCTACCGCCGCGCTTAACTCTTGCAGGACAAGGGCTGCTCCTGGAAGATTGTCAGAATTTCGAACGAGAGCTAAACCATAGAAATTGGCGTAGGTTCGACGCACTGTACTGGCGGCTCCTTGTGGTATTTCGGCAATATCAAAACTAAGATTAGGATTAAGTCTCTCAAGTTCATGCGCTTCGCTCCCCTGACCAAAGTACAAAGCCAAATCTCCACTGACAAATCGATCGCGATCACTAGGGAAAGATCTATTCCAGGAATAAAGAGTATTATCAGGCCGACTAAAGCGAGTATAGAAATCGGTAGTGACACGAAGTGGCTGGATAAAGCCATCTGGTGATTCATTGAGTCTTATCACATACTGTCCTTCTTCGGTCTCGGTCACACCGTAGCTGCCAGCTTGCAGTAATAGAGCTGAGACAATGCTGTAGGCGTTTCTAATATTTTCGTACTCCCCGAGCGCAATTGCACTTTTTTCAATGGTTCGATCGCTAGCCCGTTTGGTTAGTGTTGGCACATATTCATTGACTAACGCTTCCCAAGTAGCTGGAGCTTCCAAAATATTCTCGCGGGCTAATTCATCTTTATTCCAATACAACATCAGTGGATCGAGCATAAGTGGGTAGGCATAGAGACCATCAAACAAAGCGAAGATCTGAGCTCCATCGACATATTGGCTCGCGATATCACGTTTAGGGAATGCTTCGTAAGAAATCGGCCGGAGTTTACTACGAAGAGTGACTAGTTGCTCACTTGATAGTAACAAGACGTCAGGACCCTTTCCTTCGGCAAGCGCATTTACAAACTCGTTTGTAAATGCGCTTGGCTCAATTTGTCTATAGGTAACATCCCGATATGTTTCATTTATCTGTTCCTTCTCTTGAATAATTTTCTCCATTCCGTCTTTGGGAAGCGTACCCCACACCTCGACTTTTCCGATTTGTACTTGACCGTTATTATCATTCGGCCGATAAGTCTTAAGGAGAAATAGAGCCGCCGCCATAAGTAACAAGAAGATGACAACTAAAGCGAGTTCAAAAGGTCTTAGTTTCATATTTTTCTAAAAGCTAGCCCATAATGATGCGCCCCGGCTGGAAAAGCTTGTTCTAATACGAAGCTGGCCGATTCAAAAAGATGCTTGGCAGAATTTTCGTCGCAGACATGTTCTGGCGCTGGCCCTAGGCCACCATGTGAGTCGGTCCAATCTATTACTATTAGCCGGCCACCGGGTCGGAGCAGCCGGTATATTTCAGCACATACCGCTGTCTTGTCTTCAAGCTGGAATAAGGTGTTGACCAATAGGCCAACATCCAGAGCGTTGTCTTTAATTGGCACCCCACCCCGCTCCTCAAGATCGCACCAGAGTGGGTAAACGTTGGATAAACCTTGTGCCCGTACCTGGTCACTGACTTTTTCTACCAAGTTTTTCTGAATTTCACAGGCATACACCTTACCACTCCCTACTCGTAATGACAGAGCCCGTAAAAAATAACCGCTACCAGCACCAAAGTCAGCCATCACATCGCCATCTTTAAGATGGAAGTGTGAGCTGACGACTTCGGGAATTACAAAATTAGTCGTTGTCTTTGGATCCATTACTTATAGTATACAAGCTAAAGTCAGATAATTGTTAGGTAGATGTTAAAAGCGGGGTGGCCTTCGGCCACCCCGCTTTTAACACATTTAATTAAGACGGCGAATTCGTGCTGAGATACTAGGCAGAGGAGCACTACAGGAGCACTTCCATTTTCATAGTCGAGTAAACTCTTCTTGAAAATTAGGTCGAAAATTGTGCGAGCCGTACTCTACGTACGGTGAGCGCAATTTTACCGAACTGCAACGACGTAGATTGGTGCGAATTCACCGTCTTACACGAAGACAACACTCGCAATCTGATCTCCTGGTCTCATCTTCATCACCCGGACACCTTGGGTATCACGACCAAGCGTCGGTACATCCTTAAGCGGAAGTTTAATTACCTGCCCCTTCTTACTCATAATTACTAGCTCACCTTCCTTTCGTTCTTCGGCTGTGATCACGATACCGCAAACCACTTTGCCTGTCTTATCAGTCACTTTTACTGTCTTGATACCAGAACCACCTCGATTCTGGACTTTGTATTCTTTGGCTGGAGTGGATTTACCGTAGCCATCTTCGGTCACAATCAAAATCTCGCGGTCTTTCACATCTTTGGTGAAGACATCGGCTGAGACAATTTCGTCTCCTTTACCGAGTTTCATAGCCGTCACACCAGAAGCAGTGCGTCCCATTTGTCTGACATCAACCTCTTTAAAACGAATTGACTGGCCGCCACGGGTGACGAGCGACAGCTCGTCACCCTTACCAACAAAGCGCGCTGCAATGAGCGAATCGCCATCCTTAAGTGTGATAGCGATCAAACCGCTACGACGCACATCCTCGAACGCTTTGGCGTCACACTTCTTGGCTACACCGTCTTTGGTGAACATCATCAGACCCCAGTCGCCATTCCAATCATCTTTGCGGACCGCTAACACCGAAGTCACTCGTTCCTCCCCGCCAAGTGGCAAGAAGTTCATAATTGACTTACCTTTAGTAGCTCGTTTGCCTTCTGGTATTTCGTACATCTTGCTCTTGTAGACCTTGCCAGTGTTAGTAAAGAAAAGTAAATCACTGTGGGTAGAAGTTGTGAGGAGAGTGGTCACCACATCTTCTTCTTTGGTGTTAAGGTCAATCACTCCTACTCCGCCTCGCTTCTGGACCTTGTATTCAGAAGGGTTAGTACGTTTAACATAACCGCCCGCCGTCAAGACCAGCACGCTTTCCTCATCTGGAATAAAGTCTTCCGCGTTAAGTTGCTTTACTCCACCCTTTACAATCTTGGTCCGACGATCATCCCCAAATTTGTCTGCCACTTCTTGTAGTTCTGATTTTAGAATCGCCAACATCTTCGCCTTACTCTTAAGGATCGCCTCGAGTTCCTTAATCAGTTTTTGGATTTCTTTAAGCTCATCTTCGATCTTCTTACGCTCTAGTCCGGCTAGCTTCTGCAAGCGCATATCTAGGATGGCTTGGGCTTGGACGATTGAGAATTTAAACTCCTTCATCAAGCCAGCATGAGCGGTTGGTACGTCTTTTGAAGCTCGTATCAATTTAATGATCGCGTCGATGTGGTCGAGGGCTTTTTTGAGCCCAAGTAAAATGTGTTCACGATCTTGGGCTTTTTGGAGGTCATATTGCGTTCGGCGACGAATGACCTCTGAACGGTGTTTGATGTATTCTTGCAGAATTGTCTTGAGTGAAAGGGTCTGGGGAATACCGTCTACGAGCGCCACCATGTTGTAGTGAAAAGTGTCCTCGAGTTGGGTGTGTTTATAGAGTTTATTAAGAACTGTCTGCGGTTGAGCGCCAGTCTTCAGGTCGATTACTACCCGAATGTCGTTAGTTGATTCGTCGCGCATTTCGCGAATCCCTTCAATCTTCTTCTCTCGCACCAAGTCCGCGATCTTTTCTTGCATGTCGGCTTTGTTTACGCGGAATGGGATCGACGTAATAATGATAGAAAAGGCGCCACGTTTGTCTTCGACAATCTCGGCTTCACCACGCACTGTTACACCACCCCGGCCATTAGCGTAGGCATGTGCAATGTCTTTCTGATTAAAGGCAATCGCACCCATTGGAAAGTCTGGTCCTTTAACAAATTTCAGTAGATCGTCGGTCGATGCGTCTGGATTGTCACTCAAATGAGCGACGGCGGCGGCGATTTCACGAAGATTATGTGGTGGAATATTGGTCGCCATCCCGACAGCAATCCCCAGTGAACCTAGTAGTAAAAGGTTTGGTACCGCCGCTGGCAGTACCACTGGTTCTTTCTTGGAGCCGTCGAAATTGGGACGCCAGTCGACGGTGTCTTTCTCAAGATCACGAAGTAATTCTTCTGCCACTTTCGACATTTTGGCTTCAGTGTAACGATAGGCCGCCGCTGAGTCACCGTCTATAGAACCAAAGTTACCTTGTCCAATAACCAGTGGATAACGAGTGGAAAAGGGCTGCACCAACTTCACCATCGACTCGTATACGGCTGAGTCACCGTGGGGATGAAAACTACCTAGCACATCTCCTACCACCGTCGCTGATTTTTTAAACTTGGCAGTTGAAGTCAGGCCATTGAGACGCATCGAATATAAGATACGGCGGTGTACTGGTTTCAGCCCATCCCGCACGTCTGGCAGCGCTCGCGAAGTAATAACCGACATCGCGTAGTCGAGGTACGCTGTCTCCATTTCGCCAGTGATATTTTGAACGATGATTCCTCGTTCTGGGACGGCGGCTGCTTCTGGGGCGGGGGTCTTTTTCGGCATAATGTCTTACAGAGTCGGCTTGTAATGTGGGCTAGTATAACATAATTAGTGGGCGCTTTCGAGGCTGGTTGAGCTGGTTGAGGTGCTAGTGGTGGCAATTGAAACTAGTCTGCTTTCACTTCCCTCTGGCACAACCGGCACAGCATCAAGTGGACCACGGTCGACCGTAGCTGGGTACTTTCCTACTGCAGGACTGGTGGTTGAAGTGGCCTCACGAACAGTGGCGACTTGTTCTTTTATTTGATTAGTTAAGGTTTCAAAAAATTTTGGCGTTTCTGCCTCTGATTCAGCCAAGTTAGTCATCTTCGGACCATGTACCGCAAACACTAAGTACGCAATCACGGGCAGAGTGGCTACTCCCGCTGCCACAAACGCGATGTTGTCACGTACATGCTTAGGTCTCTTACGTAGTTTGCTGATGTAACTCATGAACTAACTTTTGATAACTACAATATCGCCTTCCATGGCACTTACCTCTTTCCGTTTAATGGTTAGTTTATCAACTGGCTTTAGTCCCTCTTCTCCCTCTTCCTTGAGAAACAGCTTAAGGGTTGCTGCATCGTAGTGCATCGGGATAATTAATTTGGCTTCAAATTTCACCGCTAGTTTGCTCGCCTGCGGTACCGAAAGAACATCACCACCGCCAATCGGCACAAAAAGAATATCTATGTCGGAAAGTTCACTCAGAATTTTAGAGTCGATTTCTGGATCACCGAGGGCACCGAGGAAAAGGAGGTTCATCTCTTCCATCTGCACTTGGTAGATGGTGTTGTAGGCTTCTTTTTTATCATAAGTGGTTTTGACCCCAAAACCGCGAGCCGATACGCTGCCCATTTCGTATTCACCTGGGCCATCAATGACAATTGGTTCTTTACTGCCATGTGTCACTTGCTCGATGCCATTAAAATCGTCATGCCAAAGACTAACAAAAGCCACGTCTGAACCAAACTTGGTTGATTCAAGCTTAGATTTTTTAGAAATGGGGTTAAAAGCCAAGGTGGTGTCGCCAAAAGACACCTTAAAACACTGCCCTCCGTGATATGAAATAACCATAGTGGTGACATTATACGGCAAACGTGGCAGAAGACGAAGTCTTCTGCCACGTTTGCCTTTGTAGACAAAATTCTACTTTCTGGTATATTTTCTCCACCGAAAGGTTTATTAGCTTCTAGCGGCACACGTTTAACCCCGCTCTCATGGACATGGCCACGAGATACTGTTGAGCGGACGCGTGTCGTCGGAAATAACATATGTAAGTAATATGTCAGAAACAGCAGTAGTTTCAGGAATCATGTCCCACTTTGTGGCACAGACTCCAGAACCATTAAAAGAAGGTCAAATCGTAGAAGGAACCGTTTCAGCGATTGGTCGTGCCCGCGTGTACATTGATATCCTTCCCCACGGGACCGGTATCATCTACGGTCGCGAATACATGAATGCTCGCGATATCCTGCGCAAGGTAGGGATTGGTGACACGATCGCTTCCAAAGTAGTCACTCCCGAAAACGAAGACGGTTACATCGAACTTTCTCTCAAGGAAGCTCGCCAGGCTCTCATCTGGGCTGATGCAGAAGAAGCGGTCAAACGTGCTACCGTCATGAGTCTACTGGTGAAGGAAGCCAACAAAGGTGGTCTTATTATTGAGTGGCAAGGAATCCAAGGCTTCCTTCCAGCTTCACAGCTCTCAGCGGAAAACTACCCTCGGGTGAGCGACGGTGACAAGGATAAAATCCTCACCGCCCTTAACGATCTAATTGGTAAACATCTTTCAGTTGTGATGATCACCGCTGATCCTAAGGAACACAAGCTCATCTTCTCAGAAAAGAGTCTTCAGGAGAAAGAGGAAAAGGGCGAAAAAATGACTCGTTATGAAGTCGGTTCAGTCGTGAAGGGCGAAGTGACTGGAGCCGTCGACTTCGGTGTCTTTGTAAAGCTTGAACCAGGACTAGAAGGTCTAGTGCACATCTCAGAAATTGACTGGGGTCTAGTAGAAGATACCAAGAGCATGTTCAAAGTGGGCGACAGCGTTGACGTGAAAGTGATTGAAGTTAAGGACGACAAGATTTCTCTTTCTATCAAGCAACTCCGTGAAAACCCGTGGCAATCAGCTGGCAAAAAGTTTGAGAAAGGACAAATCGTTGATGCGGTTGTCATTAAGTACAACAAGCATGGTGCTCTCGCTTCTATCGAGGAAGGGGTAGCTGGTCTAGTCCACGTTTCAGAATTTGAAACCGAAGAAAAGCTTAAGGCGGCCCTCTCACTAGGCAGTGTCTACAAGTTCAAGATTTCTCTCTTCGAACCAAATGACCAAAAAATGACGCTGTCATTCAAAGAAGCCAACGAAGTTAAATAGGACGTCTTAAAAAACTAAAAAATCCCGCCAACTGGCGGGATTTTTTAGTAAGGAAAAGCCGCTCCCGAGAGAGCAGCTTTGAAAGGCGTAATTAGTTCTTGTAACGCACCCAACGCTAAACTTTGGACAATTTTGCTAGTTGTACTTATTCATCGCGGATTCGAGGCTGGTGGTGACGATCTCCTGGAGCGCGCAAAAGGCGCGCTCCTTTACTTCTTCGAGCTTCGATGCCTCACTCCTTGTGAATGGCTTTAGTACAAAACGCTCTAGGGAGCCGCCGCCCTTTGGTCGCTTCACTTCACCAGTCCAAAAACTCCTCGGCGCGATACCAATTCGGATGCGGATGAATTCTTTTGTGCCCAGTTTGTCGATGATTGATTTGACGCCATTATTGCCACCATCACCTCGTCCTTTACCAAGCTTAATTTCTCCCAAAGGCAAATCAATATCGTCATGAATCACAATCAAACTTGCAACGGAAGTTCGGGGGACAAATTTCGCCACCGCGGCACCGGAATTATTCATGAAAGTATCAGGATAAAGTATCTTCACATTGACACCCGATACGCTACCTTCCGTTACTCTACCGCTCATGGAGTTGTCGGGAGCAAGCTCTGGTAAATGCAATTTGTCACGGATAAAATCGCACACCAACCACCCCACATTATGCCGAGTATTTTGATATTTTGCTCCATGATTACCTAAGCTGACGATATAAAACATTACCGTCAGTATACAAGAAAAGCGGGGGGGGGGGGGCCCAC
>ERZ1292625.958-Hain-H41-01um-R1-958-length-38452-cov-15_pt1 | contig 38452 bp, 57 predicted proteins | sample MGYA00564400_ERZ1292625 | MGnify/ENA primary metagenome ERZ1292625 (study PRJEB36523, sample SAMEA6512639) | groundwater metagenome | collected 2019-01-08 | study: AquaDiva: Metagenomics assemblies of 32 groundwater samples
CTTTTTCATCTCATTTCTCCTATCGCGTCAATGCGTTCAGACGCTTTCATTTGGCCGACCTCTTGCGGCTGGCACGGATGGCGGCGTCGATACTATCGCTCCATGCTGCGTGATTCTTGCGGCACCCGATAGACCTGATTGAGTGGGCAATCTTGTAGATGGCGACAACCGCATCCTGGCTTTCTTCCCAGTCGCGCTTCGGGTCAAGAGACTCGGCATGAGTTGAGATTTCTTCCACCATCTCCCAGGCCATCTCACGGCGCATGGATTCCGTAATCTTCATGCCGTCCCCCTCCTCTTGCGCTTGGGCTCGGTGATCTCGAAGACCAGGCGGCCGATCTTCCCAATCCCATAACCAATGTCAAGACGTTGAAGTACCGACACCCGGTCAGCTTCGCGCAATCCCACCATGTCGTCGCACATATTGGCGCAAAGCATCCCCTCCCCCAGCACCACGCGCTTGACCTTGCTCATGGCTTGGCCCACATGACGCATTGATGGGTCTTAAGGTCTTGAGCGATGCATTCGCCTTTCTTCGCGGTAGCGCATCCACCAAGTAAAATGCCGATTGCGGCTATGACCATGCACCCGATTGAAACCGCGAACATGACCCGGCCCAAGCTCAAAAGATATATTCTCACCGCCCCGCCGTCGTTGCTCTTGCTCATCTATTTGACCTCCCTGACCGATCGGAGCCTGGCGAGAGCGTCGAAGTAGACGGATTTGGCCCACAGAGAATTTGTTGACACGCCCATTTCCAACGCCAACTTCTTCGCTCTCGCGTAGCGCCTACTCCCTGCCTCGGATTTACAAGTCCGACATTCCCGCCATCCTGGCTTTGTTTCAGACCAGTCTCTATGACCGCGCAGACACACCTTCCGATCACCGTTCACCCGTCGTGTATTTTCAGATCGCTCAATGTAGCGGCAATTGCCAACCTCGTAATCCCCGTCATTGTTGATGCGGTCAATCGTCGGGTGCGACAGATTCCACGCCTTATCGCGGTCCCATAAAAACTCCATGTCTCCATGAGTTAGAAAGCATTTAATTCCTCTGCCTCCGTAGTATTTAAATGCATTGTCCGTCTTGTTTCGACATCGGGATCGGGCCTTGTAGAGCGCATTGCTCCACGGATTATTTTTCTTTAGATTTTCGCTCGGCATTTAGAGCCTCCATGTCACGCTTGGCGGTATTATACACTTCTTCACGCTCCTCGCGCAGGGTGGAGAGGTCGGGGGTGCGGCGGTTCCAGGCGGCGAGAGCAGAAGCGTCCTGCTCTGCTCGGATCATCAATCTCTGGCCGTCATGAGACTGACCGCACATCTCGATTCCGCATTTCACACATCGGATACTGGAAAGGTTGTAATTTCCTTCGCGGTCCTCTAGTCGTCCCCCTCCACGAAATTCTGCGGACTGGCCACAGAACGGGCACGGCTTCAATTCTTCGCTCATCTCTCCTCCGACGGCGGGGTGGGTGGATTTGTGGTGAACTCGCACGGGATCAGGTGGGCGTCATGGTTCGGGCCCCGGCACGGCTCCTTGGCGCAGCATGGCTTGTCGGGAGAGGGGGCGCGGCGGCATCTCAGGTAATCTGCGGCATCGTAAAGACCGAGTTTATCTGCGGCATACTCCATCGCGTCCAACTGGTCATTCAATGGTTCCTGTGTCTGCGGAACATTGATATTCCGAACTGCGGCCCGCGCTTCATGGCACGGCAAAAGTTCTTCGCTCATAGGCCCTCATGAATCGGGCAATCGCCAGGGGCGTTCGTAGTGCATGGACATTCTTGGCGCGGCTTCTCCTTCGGCTTATCGGGGACGCAGGGGGAAAGAACGATCAAAGACGCGCAGAATCGACAATACATGTCTTCACCATGTGACGCGCACATACTCTTAGCCAGATTAACAACGATGTCTCGCAGCTTAATCTCCTGTTCCAGAACCGCTATACGAGATTCGGCGGCTTCACGTTTATTGACTTCCGCGCAGACTTGTTCTTGGCCCCAACGATTAGCCTGCGCCAACTCAGCCTCGGCCTTCTTCGCAGCGGCTTGGGTTAGCCTCAATTCTTCGTCTCTCAACTCGTCATGGGCTTTCCTCGCCTCCCGGTCGGCCTTGGATTGCTCTTGGAGGCGGGCGAGTTCGGAGCGAAGGGTTGTAATCACTCCATGACAGTCGCCATCGGAGCAATCAATTCGAGCATTCTCATCCATCGCCTCATTCAACTGCTCATTCTCGGTCCTCATTTCACTGGCCTCCCGCCGCCGAATCCCTTGCGCGGTCTTTGGGCGTGGCAGAATCGGCAAGAACGTTCGTCAGCCCTGAAATACGGGAAGGCTAAACATTTACAAAGCCACTCCCGGCTACTCACCCATCTCCCCGCCTTCAGCTTGCGCTTCATGGCCGTTCAACTCCGAGAGGATTCTTGAAGAAGTAGGACTCCGAGAAATGATCGTCAGCATGACGCTCCCGGATCATCGGCACGGTGATCTTCCCGTCGGCGTGGGAGTGCCGCTTCAGTTGGTCGATGGTGTCTCCCGCCTCTTTCATCTTCGCCACGAGATACTGGATAGCGTCGGCCATCTTGGCGATCTTCTGCGAGTCGGTGCGCTCATGGAAATACAACTCGCGGCACGGTCCCTGCGGTTCCTTCCCTTGTCCAAGTAATTCCATTTTCATTTCTCCTGTGGTTGCGGCTTATCGCTGGCGGGCGATAAATGAAGAACATGGCGGGATTCGAACCCGCAGTAGGTCCTCTCTTGCCTACGACGCGCCCGATGCTTGAGGGGATGATGTCTCTCCGGGCCGAGCCCGGCGACTGGCCACCCCGCGCTGATGGTTCCAACCATCATCATGTTCAAATTGCTCACTTCGCCCTCCCCCCTGTCTCGTCGAGGGCCATGAAAGATTTGTACAGGCACTCAAGTTCCTTGAAGTCCATCCTGAGGACCATGACGTAGCCATCCTCCATCCATTCCCCATCTATCTCTCCGTCGATTGGCCCGCCATTATCTTCGAGGACGTTCTTCGCCACCTTCATCGCCGCTTCCAGCCGACCCTCAAGACTGGAGGCGCGGGACTCGGCCTCGTCTGCCCTGGTGCGGTAGTTGGTCATGTTCGCGGCGGCAAGCTGGGACTTGAGCGCGTCACGTTGCCCCATGACTTCTGCAAGAGTTTCTCCAAGTGCCTCGGTCTGTAGCTTTAGCTCGGCCTTGAGCGCGGCGATCTCCTCTGCCTGGATTTTGTTCGTGTGCAGAACCTGCTTCATAGTGAATTTCATAGGCCAAGCTCCTGTAAAATCATGGGGCATAACTTCTTGTGCGCGGCGTCGGCGGCGGCGGAGGAGGCGGCGGCGGAGGAGGCGGCGTCGGCGGCGGCGGAGGAGGCGGCGGCGGCGGAGGAGGCGGCGTAGGCGGCTTGACGATTTTCCTCACTCGGGTCCTTCACATACGCAATCGCCGCTTCAATCGCTTTTCTTGGCCTGCTGTCATTAGGATACTTCTTCTCGTAAATATCAATGACCGCTTCGGCGCACTTAATGGCGATACGAACGGACACCATCTTATCTTCCAGGCTCTTGGTCCGCTTTAAGGTCCACATCATCCAGTCCGCACGTTCAAATAGCGGGAGGAACTTTTCAAGCGGCAAGCCATCCCCGATCACGGAGCAAGCCCACTTGTAGCCATCGTCGCAAGCGGCGTATTTCTTCAGCCACTTCGGGGTAATGATTAAATCGGCATTAACGAGTCTGGTCGTGGTGTTCATTTTATTTATCTCCCTTCGCTTCGGAACGGGCGGCGGCAAGCGCTTGTCTCGCAATAAGACGGATGAAATTGATTCCGCCAGGCTCATCCTCGATCTTAGATATGTCTTCCAGCCCGAGTTTCATCCCCTCGATGGACTTCTTCAACCGCGCTATCTCGGCGTCTTTCCTGCTGAGAAGCAGGGCGTAAGTCTCCATCATGGCTTGGTCGTTGACGAAGTTCTCGGCTTCTTCCATCGGGTAGGGCATTTGGCTATCTCCACTTTCTTGACGTTGCGATGATGACCGCACACCTTGAACTTGCGTCCGTCGATAATGACAACGTGCTTCCTCGGCTTGAGGCATTGCCCCGCCCGGCGGTAGTTGCCTTCAGGGACTAGGATGGGGCAGCGGGTCATGCGGGGGCCGTGAAGTACCCGTAAACACATCGCGTTCCGTTCCGGCTCGGATCGTATGTGTCGTGAATTACTCCGTCGATGACGGCCACGGTATGTTTGGACACGTTTACGATGAGCCGCCCCGCTGGAAGTTCCTCGGCACGGAGATGGACCTTGCATCCGGTCCCGATCCCCATCGTCGGCGTCCACTTCCATCCAAGCGACTCCAAGTATTTTCGGATCGTCTGCTTGTAGACCCCGGTCCTGGCGTTTGAGACTCCGCGCTTTCTGCTTCCCCTGCGCTCGGACTGCCCCGCCACATTCAGCGCGTCATAGACTTCCTGATAATTCTTTCCGGTTGCGATAGCAATCGCGCGAGCCACGCAATCCCCAGTGACGCCTTTGTATCCAGCGGCAGAACGACCGCCGTCGTCGATTACAAATTTCATATTAGTTTTCTCCACGGAGAATCCATCCGATCCGGTTTACGGTGGAGTTCCACCCGTTAAGGTTTCGCACCGCCGCCCACGCCCGCAAGTTCACTCCGATCTGCGCCATGTATTTTCTCATGCCTTCAGTATACACCATGTAGTGTATTCTGTCAAGGGCCTCTTGACACCATTCGGTGTACGGGTTATACTGGCTGTATGCCAAGGTGCCATGAGTGCGGGAATGATTTTGTGCGCGGTCCGAAATACTGGCAACGCTACTGCTCCCCAAGATGCTCCAACACCAACAAGCACCGCGCCTACCGCAAGCGCAAGCGCAAGCGGGCCAGGACTAAGCATTAGGGTCTGTACCACGCTGGCACCTTCTCCATCATCCGCAGCCGCGCCGACTTCCGACGGGCCTTGAATCCGCTGAATCCAAGCTCCCAATAAACCAGCCAGGATAGGGCGCTTGGGTGCGCTGGCATTATGTAGTTGCCGCCTACTGGCTCGATGTTGTTACGGCGCATCGAATCTACGGCGGATCTAAACGATTCTGGGGTCAAAGTGGCTCCATCACTCATGCCGCCACCTCCGACCGCAATTTGTCCCGCAACTCCAATAACTCAACCATTTGGTATTTCCTAAATGTTCGGGCTATCGCTTCAATGCGTTCAATCCGGTCCTTGCCAAAGATGGCAATATGTTTGTCGCGGTACAGGCTTCTGTTCATCACTTCACCGTAATTTGATTGACGACATGCCCATACCACGTTTTCAGGGATGAACCTTGCGGAATCCCCCCGTTGTGCCGGGACGATATGATAGGCGAGTGTTCCAAAATGTTGCGTCTTTTCGGGACATTCCGCGCCAAGTCGGCATTGGTTCCCGTTCTTTTTGCGGTCCAGAAGCCCCAAAAGCCTCACAATCGCCGTTTTAAGGGCTCCGCGCTTTATTAGGCGTCTTACTGGCTTTAATGGCTTCGGACGCAACCTTGGCCCATCCCCGTTAGAAATTGAGGCCAATTCTGCGTTGTCTGCCACTTTAGATATGCGCTTAGACCGTTTTAGAGCGATTTTGGCCCTAATCGCCCTAAAATCAGCCCTATTCACCCTGGCCATAGTCCTCAATGATGTCGCTGATAATCCGATCCTGGGCTTTTGCGGACATAGAATCGAACTCCAACTCCCTTTCCCGCGTCCCCAGGCGCATGGATATCTCGTCTATCTCAACGTCAGGGTCCTCCGCCGGGTAGCAATCCTCCGGCGGGCCGGACAGACGCCCAGGCGATCCACCTGACAATTTGGCCCTCCCCACGAACTCATGCCCTAGCGCAAACACTCGGAAGTTAATCATTGATCATCCAATTGATATAGTAAATTTTGGGGACTTAACCCGCCCCCTGGGGGTTTTACTTGTTGACGCTTATGATCGGCATTGGAACGGTGTTACCAGACATATACGTTGCCAGGTGTCCGTCCCATTTCTTTATCCATTCCAGGGCGATTAGGTCTTTATCGATGCTCTGGCGAACAAGCCTCTGCGCTTCCGCTTGCCCCTTGGCGCGATTGACCTCTCCGATGGCCTCTTGTTCTGATTGGAGGGCCTTATAGTGCGCCTGTTTTGCTGCCTGTTCAGCCACCTGCTTTTCCTCGATGGCTTTAGAGAACTCTTCGCCAAACTTAACATTGACGATGTTGACCTCATCGACAAACACGCCATACTTCTTTAAGCGTTCGACAAGCTCTCTATCAATCTCGGTTTTCATCTCAACGCGCCGGGAAAGAACTTCTTCGGCTGTCTTTTTTGCGGTAGCCGACTTTAATACTTCGTTGAATGCCGGGATGATGACAGTATTGACTACATCATCCTCGTCGCCAATCTCTGTGTATAGTCGCGGTACGTCAGCGGGGAGAACGTGCCAGTTAAGAGCCACATGGGTTTGAGTCTCTTGTAGGTCCTTTGTCGCCGCAGCGGCGTCAATCTCTGTCTTTTGAATCTGGACATTCAGCGTTTTAATTCCACGGATGACCGGGAACCAAAAATACATGCCAGGCTCTAAAGACTCCTTTGCCGCCTTGCCCATGCGTATCGAAACGCCGCGTTCGCCTGGTCCGATAATGCTACACGCCGACATTAACGCAACCGCCAAGACTAATCCAATCTTCTTCAATTGCTCCTCCTATACTTTTTACCGTTAACCATAATCACTTCTTCAGACTGCGCTCCGTCGCGTTCCGCTAGGAACTTCTGGCACTTTGGCGAGTTCTTCTTTTCACAAGCTCTAAACTCAGCCAACTTCGGAATAGCCATCGCCGCGAGAATGCCGATGATCAAGACGACCACGATCAGCTCGATGAGCGTGTATCCTTTATTTTCCATTTTTAATACCCCCGGATTCAGAGCGTCTATCATCGGGCCGCTTATCGCGCCCATCGACAGCACCTGATAGGCGAATATCCCGCGCATCGGGTCCGACATCCTGCGCCGGTTGACCATCATCCCATTTGTACGATAGCCCCTAAGTCTTGCGGAGATTGACGCTTCGGGGAATCCAGTTATTGCCGCGATCTCGCGGAGCGTCCGGTAGACCCCATCCCGCATTAGGTCTAGAACGACCTCGCGCTGATATCCGATCCTCGCGCCGTCAATCCCCTCAACGTATGGGTCATGCAGGGTCATTTATTCTTCCTCGCTAGGTACTTCTTGATTTTGTCCAACTCCCGGAGCGTGTAGTCGCAGCGGATATTCCCGTTCAAGATTTTGTAGCTGTACCGGACGCACAGCTTCGTCCTGAAATAAATCATAAGGGTCCGCTTGATCCCGAGGTACGCCGTCGCTTCTTTTGTGTCCATAGATTAAAGTTTAGCACCAATACTGACAGATGTCAAGCGTTTAATTCCGCACATATCCGGGCAAGTGCTGCACATCCCAAAGTACGTCTTTTTGTTGTATACGCTCGCTAGGGTATCCTTTCTCAGAAACCTGACCTTACTGGTGTTAATAATCTTCTTCACCACGAAATGATTGGTTGGGCTTGGACGAAAGACAGTCTCAATGACATCTTCGCCGCCAATCTTAAACAACTCCTCTTGGATGATGGCCCGATCCAGTCCGTCGTGGTGTTCCCTGTTGAAGTCGCACGAAACAATCCTAAGAACCGAATGACAGTATTTTTTTAAGTTCTCGAATTGGCGCAGCCGGTGTTCCAATTCCTTGTGGTTGTCTAATGCTGATACCGATGTGTTGATACAGATATCCAACTTGGATATTTCCCCCAGTAGGCGGACGGGGATGTTTTTCCAATGCTTTGTAATAATTACGATTGGTTTACCGGCCCCGGCAATCTCGGAGCATACTTTGATTGTGTGGTCCCAGGCCAAAGACGGATCGCCCATTTCACCGATACGGACAAAGGGCATATCCGACGCGGCTATCTCTTTGATTATTTTGTTGGTATGCGTTTTGTCAGATAGCCCGAAAAGATATATCTGATCGGTTTCGTTGTTGAATCGCCTCTCCCGGACCTGTTCAAAGTCGAACCCGTATCTAGTCGCTATGTTCTTTGCGTAGCAATCGCCATAGCAACCTTTCCCCTCATTCAAGGCCCCAGCTGGGCATCCTTTCACGGTATCGAGGATGTAACAGCCCCGGCTATTCTTGTTTAAGGTTATGTCCTCTTTGTAGGTTTTCATCAGAGCCGCCCGATCTTGGGGTACAGTCCCGATATCTTGGAAATATCCCCCTTGTAGAAAACCAGGATTTTCTGCTCACGCTTCGGGAACTTGCGGAAGTTTAGAGTAACCTTCGCCTGGGCTAGACGGGTGAACTCGCACTCCAAGTAGACGACCTTGTTGTATATGCTAAGTCCCTGGTCGCGGAAGAACAACTCATGCTCGGCCTCACACCCATAATAGGCCCCGTTCTTATCCCTGGAATCTCCCGTCATCACAACAAAGAAGCAGTTATCGTTTAACGCTTCGATTCCATTTTTGTAGCCAGCGAACAGGGTGTCACGGAACTCGTTGTAGGTCGGTATCGAGTTCAGTTCCCCGGCTGGCGGCTTGCCGTCGTAGTCTAGATATTCCTCGACTTGGTAGTACGGGGGGCATGAGAAGCACAAGTCAAACTTCCCTTCCGGGGAGTATTTTGAGCTATCGCTTTGTATCCATTTCGCACTATTTAAGTCCTGGCATATGGCGTTGTTCGCGTCGCATTGATTCTTTCTCAGTTCGGATGAGATGTATTCGTACCCGTAGGAGCCGGACACGAACCCCATCTGTACCCCGCCCCCGAAAGGATTGAATACCCGACGGCCAGCGGTGGGCATGAAGAAGCGCAGAATAACCTCACAGGCCACAGGGTCGAGGACTGAGGCGTTCCCGTTCAATGTCTTTTCTTTACTGCTAACAATCTCCCCGTCCTCGATCTTCTTAGTCGATAGGACGATGTTCGCCATCCCGTTAGACCCCTGCCAACAACCATCGCGTGAGGCATACTTGGGGTTTTTTATACCATGCTTCTCCCCGGCCCCATCGATCTTCTCATTCCACTCTTTCTTCATTCGCATCCAATCGCCCTTTAGGGAGTTCCAAACATTCGTCATGGTGGCGTGGGCCAATCGCTTCATCCTGATTTGATCGAAAGTGCCATAGACAACGTACTCGTACCCACTTAGTTCCAGGTAGGTCTTGAACCCGAGATTGTGAAAGACCTTGGGACATTCCAGGGGGTGTTTAGTGCTTACGGTCATAACCATTGGATAGCCGAATGTGTTTTGCTCAATGATCTTATTGACCATGCCGCTGTATATCTCGCGGTCCTCCTTCCCCGGAGTCATGGCCGATTGGAGTAGGCAGAACTCTTTTACTTCATGGTTAACCTGGAAGGTCATAAACCCGGAGAACTCCCCATTTATTTTTAGGATTATCGCTGAGTGAATCTGCATATTCTTCCTCGCGGCCCGATACGCCACTTTGTCCTCGATTGCCAGCTTTGCCACGGCTTCCTCGTAGCCGGAACCAATAACAGAATCGACCTTTATAAACTCGATATTTTGGGGGAATAGGTTTGGTGTGTCCGTAAGTTCCTTAACAATAGTCTGTGATTTCATTTTTTATCTCCTCGCTTATATCGCCGCCGACCTCGCATCCTTCTTTCTGAGTCTGGCCATTGTTTCTTGGTTATGGTCCATCCTGTTAGGCTTATACCCTGAACGATGGATGGCTTTGTCTTGCCGGTGGATTGTAAGCATCTCCAACAGCGGGCGTCCTGGGAGCCTTAATTGTTCGTGCGATAGTTTGTCCTCATCCGCTTTATCGCGCTCCTCGATGCCTTTCCAAATCGGGTATATGTTTCTCTCAAAATCCCTCATGCTCTGATACTGGACGGATGAGTCCATGCCTTTAGGCCAATATCCGTTGGGGAACATCCTAGTCATCGCCTCCGAAATAATCCCCAGGCCCATCCATGTGACCATCCCCTTCTGTTCGTACAGCGGAGTGTTCGATGTACCGCAGCGCGTCCCCAGCAATCTCTCCCGATGATGTAGTCCCTCGATTTCGTCCTCGCCCATCCAACATAACTGGCTCCAACGGCTTATCTTCTCGTCCATTTTCCTCGCCCCCGTTTACTCTTGGATCGCGCCCAGCGGCTGCCGCTACTCCATTTAGGCCCCAATCCGGAAGGTCTGCCCATTCCTCGCTCTTAATCAAAATGTAGCGACCGGCCTTGATCGCATCCCCGTCAAATGCCTTTAGGATCGCGTTGGCGTCTTTCCCAAGCCTTCCGTTCCAATGCTTCCGGTCCCAATCGGCATCGTTTGCGTTAACACCCTTAGCCTCTTTGAAGTAACGAATCACTGTCTGCTGGGGCGTTAGTTTCTTTGGCTCAACTTTCGTTACCGCTTTTTTTGCTTCTTTGACGAAAGATAAATTACCGTCAGCGCCACGGACAATAACGCCGCTTTCTGTCAATACCTGGATTGCCAGATTTATACTAGCTTCGGTCATGCGGCCTCCTCGCAATAATATAAAGAAGTTTTTGACGGACGATAAGCAGTCCGCTGGATAACCTCTCTTGACTCTAATGCTTGTCTTCTATTTCCAAGCTGTCATCATCGTCCACCAGGGAGAACTTCGTATTAAGCTCCGGTCAAGCGCCTATATTCGCTTTTTGGGGCAGAGCTAAAACTCCCGTGGTTTTGTTCGGGGTCAAGACCCCCGGCTCCTTAACTCACTGGTCGCATAGTTTTACTGAGCCCGGCTTGTGACCGTTGGGCTACGGTGCAGTGACTTTCTACGGCTGGAAGGACCGCCAATCTACTAGGTCCCATTAACGTATAAAAAAAGTGGGTCCGGCCATGAACACCGCTAAGCGTTTGTTGGCCGGACCCGGAATTGTTTTTGCGTCTAGCGGTGTTCATTGTGGAAACATTACAAACATGTTACGAAACTGTCAACAACTATTTTTTAATTCTTTTTCTCGACGAGGATTTAGAGAAATACAGTCCAATCCTCGGGGTAGTCCAACGTGATTTTTCGATATTATCGAATCCGGTGCGTTTGCGCCATGCTTTGTCAGAGAGCCTTTTGTCTTGCATAAATTGTTGCGCGTTGTCGAGTCGCGCCCCTCGGCCCGTAAGGGCGGGGGTTACGCCTTAAGTCCAGCGATCCACTTCAGCACAGAGTCCATCTTGTCGGCAGGTATCGCGCTTGTCGATTCCTTCCCGTATGCCGTTGCGAGGTAGTCACGCAGGATATTCTCTGGCTGCCCGGTGGCCTTGAATTTCATATGGACTAGGCCGCGTTGCTTGGCGTTGATGTAGCGTGTACCATCTGTTGATGCTGTCGCTTCTTGTGTCATCTCGCCATCTTCCGGCATCTGCGCCGGTGCGTCAGTCTTCACCACTTCGGCGGTCGTTTCGGTCCATTCCGTAGTGCTGGGGATGTCCAGGACATCGGACACGCCGCGCCGGTAGTCACGGCTCGATTCGTCGTTGGCAATCGCCTGTTGAAGCTCCATAGACAGGGGCAGGAGTTTGGCGAGCTGGATCAGCACGGTCTTTAAGCACATAGACTCAGGCTCCTTGGCCCAGGGTGAGGAGTCGTAGAACTTCCCGCCTTGCTTGTCGTAGGTCTTGGAGTGCTTCGCGCCATGAGCCATACAATCATCCTTGCTCATGTACTCGAAAGGATTGCCGCCATTTTGCAGCTTGGCCGCGACCCAATATCCCATGATCTCCCCGCGCTTCTTCTGCGCCGGTTTGTGGCGCAGGAAATGCTCAGTACCTTTGCTGTAGTCGAAGTCATCACCCTCATGGACGACTCCCCAGGTCAGCATTACGGCCTTTTCGTGGCGGTAGAATAAGTCAACTAACCCTTTGTAACCAACTAGGGCCTGGACTTCAAGTATTGACTTCCACTCCCCCCCGATCTTGCGCTTATTGTTGAACGGGAGCAGGTAAGCCCTCCCGGCGATTGGCTCTAGGCCCAACTGCGCCAGGGTGAACAATGCTCCCAGGAACGATTCTGGCGAACACGACGACAGGGCCGGGTTAAGTCGGATGCAAGTCAACGCAATCCGCACAAGCCTATCCGGTCCCAGGTGTGCCGGCAAGGCACGGCCCAACTCTTTCACGCTCTGCTGTATCAGGTCCTGCAACGGCTGCACCTTCGGCTTTGCGATTTCCTGCTTTAACGATTCGATAGCATTCATTTGCCCCCCTTGATTTTTGAAACTCTCAAAACTCGGCTGTCGCTCTTGTCGAGATAGGCCGCGCAGATGTCCGGCTTTTCTTCTTTCAGCTTCTTAAGATTGACTCGGTTGGTTTCCTGATTTTTCCAGGTTATTTTCCACTTGTCCGTGATCCCCTCGGCATGGTCCTTAAGCATCAATCGAAGATCGTTCTTCGTCTTGTCGATCTGCTTTTCCAGGGCCGCGCAATCTTCCTGCTGTGCCTTGAGCGAATCGACTAAGGCGTTGGCCGTATCGTCCAACTGGATAGCCTCTCCCTCATCCCCCAACGGATACAAAGAATAGAGGGTGTCGGCGTCCCGGCTTGTAATCATCGTCGGCATGATCTTCGGCTCTATGTACTTCGTCCAGAACTCCACGGCCTTGGCGATGATTTCCTTTTGCAACTTATCGTCGCGCTCGATGATCTTGACCTGGAAGTCCTGATTGCCGATCAGGCAGACGAGGTAGCCCCGGTCGGCGTTGGCAAGCTCCATGTAGAACATCGTTTGCAGGATATAGTCCTGCGGCATGGCTTCGCCTTCCCATGCGTGGGCGTTCCATGCGCTTGTGGTCTTGGCCTCAAGGATTGCCTTTTCACCGACTACGCGTCTGTCAATTAGGCCGCGCAGGAATGGATACTTGGGATGGACCAGGGCCTCATTGACTCGCGCTACCTTCTTCCCGGTTTCCTCTGTGAATAAATCGCAGACAGTGGCCTCCAACTTATTCCCCAGCCTCACCTGCAATTTACCGCTGATGTCCTCCGGGATAATGTTCCCCGTTTTTTCAGCCCACAACTGCAAAGGGGTTTTGAATCGAGACAGCCCCAGGACTGCGGCTATATCGCTACCCCCAATGTAGCCTGTACGATCTTTAATTTCTGTCATTTGTTTGTCCTCGCATTACAAAATGGGCCGGGCATCCATCAATCTCTGCGAGGAGAAGAGAGAATGCCCGACCGTAGTTTTCCTCGCAATGTGCATTGTACTAAACGGCGAACACGATGTACACCAACATTATCCCCGAGAGGACCACGGCCATTGCGACAAACGATCCTAGAACAAGGACGGCTTCTTTGTGGGTCATTTGGATTCCGCTTTTGCGGTAGATGGCTTGGAAGCAATCAGGTTCATGTAGCGCAGAACCTCATCAGGTTTGCAGTGCCCCCTGACATCATCGTCCCAATCCTCACCCTCGGGCCGATACCAATTCCCGTTAGGCTGGAATATGGCGATCTCGGCATCCACTGATCCAGTGAAGTCATTGTTTCTCGGAGCCATCCAATCCATAGTCCTGTCTGTAATATAGTTCCCCGGCCCCCATTGAATTGAGATGGCCCATTTGTTTGCAAATACGATACGGACTCCCTTGTGTTGAGTTACGCAAAATCCTTTCTCAACCTCGTTTATGGTTTTCATGTTGTTTCCTCGCTTGTGGGTCATTCAGCCCCCACGATGTCGAAGCCGACATAATCCGGCAGGGACGAAGCGAATCGCAATCTCTCCAACGCAGAGAGGTAATCATAGGTCCCGGACAAAGTACGACCATTACGCAGATAGACGATTAGTTTGATCCTCATTGTGAGCCTCCTCGCAACGTCTGACTACGCTAATATTATAGGTCATGCTTTGACATCTGTCAACACTTATTTTGTCCGTAGAATTTAGCAGGACATTTTACCCCTTGACAGGAACCCATTTTTAGTTTACACTCTCCCCATCGAGGCTAGCGCCATGAAAAATGGTGAAGCCTCTTTTTTGTAACAGCCGCCCGAATAGCAAAATAGCTTCGGGCGGTTTTTTATTTGTACCATCAACCCCTCGCGCCAGCCTCGATAACTGGCCCCTCGCCGCCTTTCGGTTAAACACCGGGAGGCGGTCCTTTTTTAATTTCTATTTCGTAACCGTAATGGCATGGAGCGCAATGCTCGGCGTCTGCGCCCTGTCCTGGATCGGCGTATTCCATCTCGGATCAGCAATCGCCGGATGGCTAAAATGATTCGGCTCCCACTCGCAGCGACCACTCACAAAAGTGAACGGGCTGGGGATTCGGGGGCCACACTTTGAGCATATCAATCAGCCTGCGGATCGGTGATAGGACCTGGGGCCGCATGATAACCCAGGCGGAGCTAGACAAAGCGGAGCCGGAGATTAAGGCACTAAAGCACATCCTAAGCATCGGGGATGTGGAAACACACGATGACGCCATGCTTAGGGTAGCAGGTCAGATGGCAATAAATGCCATAAATGATGAGGATATCTAAAGATGACATCTTTAGTCATGTATAGGGAATGAAGGACCGGACTGGGTTTGAATTTGAATCTTACCTTCTGATGCTTAAAGACCCTGATTATGCTGACTACACAGGGGAGCAATTCGCAGAGGCTGTAGGGGTTAAGAAGTCATTAATCTACGAGTGGAACTACAGCAAAGTTGATTGGGAATCGGTCAAGACTGAACTGAGGAGCAAATACGCAAAGCTGATGCCAAAGGTTGATAGGGCATTATTCAAAGCAACGCAGAAGGGAGATGTCCCGGCGATCAGAACATACTATGAGAGATTCGATTCATGGACGCCAGCCTCTAAGGTTCTTAATGAGCAGGTCATTCCAGACAAAGAACTGGATGAGGCGATAGATGCCCTTGCCAAACTCGCCAGAGAGAAAGAAGCTAAGACGTTTGATGGCGGAGAAGCTACGCCGTCAGCGGATGGAGCCAATGCGATACTTCCAGCCGAACCCGGCTCAGGCGAGGTTCATCAATGAGATTGGAAGAGACGGAGCGTTCATTGTGATCAACGCTGGCGGGAATGGGAGTGGAAAAACCTATGGTTTAATTGCCATTCTTGGTGCTTTCATCTGGCCCGCCATCGCTGCGCCATGCTTCTCTTATCCGATATTCCAGAATTTCCCGCATCCTAAGAAGATTTGGATTGTGTCTAACCCAGGCGAACTTGGGTCAACAGGAGCGATTCAGTCAAGCATTGACGAATTGTGGCCTAAAGCCAAATTCACCACATCCAAGAACGGCAGGCAATACAATAGCGTTTTCCGTTCTGATACTGGATGGGAGATCGAACTAAAGTCTACGGAGCAGAACATAACTGAGTTTCGCGGGGCCAATGTGGGCATTATCGCTATCAATGAGCCGATCCCCGAGGATACCTACAGGGAATGCCTAGCGAGGCTCAGGCGCGGCGGGATCATGCCTGGGGCTATGACATCATTAGACGATGAGCCGTGGATCGTAGACGGCATCCTAGATAAGCATGACGGCAAGGACTACCGCATCATCTACGGTGGTGTTGAGGACAACTGCAAAGACCATACCCCAGGCGGCACATTAGCCCACGATCAGATTGAGCGCATCCTGTCCAAATATCCAGAAGATGAGCAGCAGGCCAGGCGCACGGGTAAGCCGCTGAGTCTGTCGGGTAGGGTCTGGAAACAGTTCGACTACGGCATCCACATCCTCAAAGACGAGGTTCGACCGCCAGAGGGGAGCGTTGTCTATCAGGTCATCGACCCTGCGGCTGGGAAGCCATTTGCCATGATCTACGCCTACCTCAACAGCGGCGGCGATCTGACTATCTTCGATGAGTGGCCCAATTACTCTTTCTTCGGTGCTAAGGACCCTGGCCTCAACGTGAAGGGCTACCTTGAAGTCTTTAAGGGCAAGGAAGTCGGCTTCAAGGTACAGACTAGGATAATGGACAGGCACTACGGCAACAACCGGCACACCCCTGGATCATTGACTCTGCGCCAGGAGTTTTCAGAGCCTGGCCTAGACCTTGACTTCCAGAACTCCTACGACATCGGGGATATCGACGCGGAGGTCAAGACTGGAATAATCAAGGTCGCTGACTACCTGGCGTACAACAATACATTGCCCATCGACTCAGTGAACCATCCCAGGCTTACCATCTCTCCAAACTGTAAGAACACGATTGAATCCATCTCCAAGTGGACCTGGGATACAAAGTCGCTGCTTGGTAGCAGGACCAGGGCGAAGGACAACCACTATAAAGATTTCTGCGATTGCGTTAGATATTTAGTAATGAGCAACCCCGAGATTGAGGTAGTCAGGCCCTGGAACAATAGCGGGACTACTAGGCACGGAGTAAACAATGCGTGAACCTGCCAGGAAGCATAAACCTATCGTGCTTGACCGCAATAAGATGCTATCTAGCTATAGCCGGGTTATGTGCGCCTTTGGGGCTGTTGAGGACGATGTTCCGGCCAGGACCGGATCAAAGACGCATCTAGATATGCAGCTCCTAAAGAACGAGCTAGCCGCCCTGTTTGACGAGATTCTACGATGACATTAAAAGAACGGGAAGGCATCATCAAGGCTTCGGAATCAATCATGCTTGCCATATCCAATGTTCGGCGGGCCATGAAGTGCAAGCACCCATTAGTCCAGATTCTAGGTGATTCAGCTATGCTTAACCTTACGAATTTCGACAATTCTACCCGTTCCATATTGGAGCGCAGGTGAATCCAGACATCGAGGAAGGCGCTCTAATCTGCATGGCCTGTGGGGTGTTCATCCTGGGTCTAATCGTTTTGGTCGGAGTAATGAGATGATCGAACCGCAGACGCCCAATATGATGGGGCAGATGTTGCTGCCGAACGAGCAGGCCCAGCCGCAGGAGATCGTTCTATCCCGCGAAAAGAGCCTTGAGGAATTGCTTGACTGGTGCAATTCATTTATCCGAGCTTCGGCAGAGTGGCGATTAAATAGCTTTGAGAACCAATGGCGAAAGTGGCAGAGGGCCGCAGACTCCATCTATGACGATGCCATCGCGGCTAAGAAGGAGCCATGGCAGAGCAAGGCGTTTGTTCCTATCACGGCTTCGCATCTTGATAACGCCCTGGCTCAGTTATTCAAGACTGAGATCACCCCCAATCCTCCGTTAGAGTTCGTCCATAGGACGGAAGCCAAGCAGCCGCAAATGCCTGGTATGCCGCCTCCAGTCAACCAGGGCGAATTGATTAGGGACTTAGTGCTATGGGAGCGCGAGAAGGCCAAGTATCCCGTTAAACGAAACAGCCAGCTACAGGACAAGGTTATCTTCGGCTCCGGGTTTATTCGTACCCGTTTCGAGACTCGCTACGAGGATCGGGAGCAAGTCGTCCCCGATTACGAGCAGCCGTCAATATTTGACCCAGGCTCAATTCAGCGGGCGGTTATGGGCCAGCCCCAACAGATTGGCCAGCATACCGAGATTAAGCCCACGGTCGTCTATCGTGGTATTCGTATTGACCATCTCAGCATTTGGGACGTATTCCCCGATCCGCGCTCACTCTGCATCAAGGGCCACGCCATAGGACATCGTTATAACCTGACCTACGGGCAGATTGTTGATGGCGTTGAGCAGGGATACTACATTCAAGAGTGCTTGCTGCCGTTGAAGGATATCGGCTCTGAGGACACGACTACCTCAGACAAGATGGTCGTTGAGGCTGACCGCAGGATATCGTCTTCGTCGGTCAAGCGGACTGACTATCAGAAGAATTTGATGTGCTACGAAATCCAGGCAAGGCTCCCGAAGAAATGGGTGCTTATCGACGGCCAGGAAATCGACAATCCTGATAAGTTGGTCCCGGCCAGGATTCAGTTCCATAACAAGGCAATCATCGCTGTTGAATTGAGCGATACCTACGACGGAGAGCCGGATATCACGAAGGATGACTATATCCCGGTCCCTGGGCAGTTCTACGGTCGTGGTATTCCCGAGATGCTTAAAGACGTTAACCTTGTGGCTAATGAGTCCATCAATCAACGCCTTGATTCAGCGGCCATCAAGCTTAATCCGATGTTTGCCATCATCGAGAAGTGCATTGTAGACCCCAAAGACATCGAGCGCGGCAGCGTGGCCGGTGGGTTTATCCGGCTTAAATCTCCATCTGGTACGGCTATGACCAATGCTGACCAGATGTTGAAGATGATCGAAATGGGGTCCATAGACAGGTCGGCCTTCATTGAACCGCAGGAGTGGGAACGCTACGCGCATGAGAGAACGTCCATTACCGCTACCTCGATGGGGACGCAGACAAACGCAGATACTACCCTTGGAGGCCAGGAGATTCAACAGGGCGTAACCTCTGACAAACTGGCCTATATCGGGATGTTATCTGAATACTCATTCCAGGACGACTTCAATCATGGGGTATGGGCGCTGATCTACAAGAACTACAACCCGGAAGATTATGCCCTCTGCCTTGGCATGGAGAAGGCAGCGCAGCTTGAAGTCCTGAGCCCCGAGCAGGTTGCCTTGAATTTCAGACTTGTCCCGAAGGGTATCTTTGAGATGCAGAAGAAGGGCCAGCGCCAGGCGCAGATCGCGGCCCTAACTCAGCAGTTCGCTCAGTATCCATGGTTTAACACCCTGGGGGCAGCCAAGGCGCAGATATCCAGCGTTGACCAGGATGAGGCTACTTTTATCGTACCAGAGGCTGAAGCCATGCAGATCACGGTCAAAGCGGAGCAAATGGCGCAGGGTATGGCTCAACAGATGATGGCCAGCCAGTTGGAACCGTTGGGAGAAAAGCCGGGCGAGAAGTCAGATGAATAACAGAGATCAAGCGGAGCGCATCCAGGCCACGCTAAATACTCCCGGCTGGCAGGACATCTTATCTATCGCAAAAGAGCATATTGCAGGACCCAGGCATGACCTGATTGTGATGCTTGGAGTAGACCCGGAGAATCTAACGGGGAAGATGGCTATTGCTAAAGCCAACCGCGCCAAGGGCGTAGAGGACTTCATCGAGGAAGTAAACGACACACTAAAGATTTTGGCCCAACCCCGTAAGGGCGGTCAATGAGACGGACAGGCGGCCTAAAGGCCCAACCGAGGTAACATGATGGAACTTGGAACCGTAATCCCGCAAATTGACTCAACTGAACCGAGCAAGAATCCCGATGCCGCAGCTTTGGCATTGACGGGCGATACTGCTACTGACCTGGCAAATATCGCTAAGGAGATGGGAGTCTCACTCGATAAAGACGGTAATGTAGCGACGAGCAAGACCGTAGCGCAACCTGCCGTGGTAACGCACTCCCCTGCGCCCACTCAGCCACAGGCCGCACAGGTCCCTGTTGTTAACGAAGTTAAACCGGAAGTCAATACGGAGGTTCCAGCTAAGTTCCAGAATCCAGATGGGACGTTGAATGAGGAAAAGCTAAACAAGTCAACCAAGTCGGCTGAGGAGATGATTGCTTACTACCGGGCAAAGGAGCGTGAAGCGCAGCAGATTCAGAATCGCGTCAACAATCCCGCGCCGGTCAATCAGGCCAGGCAGGAGCAGGTTCCCGTCCAGGCACAGACGCAGTTAACGCCGCTAGAAATCCAGATGGCCAATGACCTATTGACGGAATCGGCCAATTACGGATCGCCTATCACCCAAGGCCAGGCTATCGCACAAGCCCGAGTCATGGCGAGAGGACTAGAGGCTAAACATGCGGCTGAACTGAATGTAACAGCAGACCTTCGCGCCGAGTTGGAAGACGGGAAGCGCAGCCGTGAATTGCAGGGCTTAATGGACGCCGACCGGGAGCTTATGACACCAGAAATGGCAGATAGGCTCTGGAAGATACGCCAGGACAACCCTGAGATTGACAAGGCGCAATTCCCTTGGCGAAAAGCCTACATTCACCATCTAGGAGAGCAGGAGATTCAAAGACGCTCGGGACAGGTTAAAACACCCAATCCCACGGGACAGGCAGCGCAGGTTCCGCCTACGCCAGTCGGTCCAGTCACGAGAGTCCAGCCCACGGTCAACCTGGCTGATCCTAAATCACTCACCAATGAACAGTTGGAGGAGCAGATTAGGAAGATGTACCCCAGGTATCGTGGAATAAATAAATAGGTGTTAAAGACTTAAATGGCTGATCAGGATACGTCGATTGTAACCGGGGACAACTTGCTTATGGTGTTGTTCTCGCGCAAGGCTATCAAGACCTTGCATGAGAAGTGCCTGTTCTATCAGGTGGCCGAGAAGTTCCCGCTTCCTCCGGGCAGCGGCGTTCAGATGACCTTCAATGGCTTGCGTAAGATTAACGCCGCTTCTACCACGTTGGCCGAAGCATCGTCTAACTCTGCGGTCAACCTGTCGTCCCGCAAGGTCAATGTCACGATTGCCAGCTATGGCCGTCATGCCAAGATCACTGACCTGGCTGAGTTGGTTTCCATCATCGGACCTGTTGAGGGTGCGGTGCGTGAACTGACCCAGGCGGCGGCGTTGACGCTCGATAACGTGGTGCAGCTTGCCGTGTTCAAGAGCGGTCAAACGGCGGCTCTTAACCTGCTCCAAGTCGGGCAGCAGTCCAACGTCAAGACCAAGCTCCTGTCTGCTTGGCTTGCCGCGCAACCTTCGTCCTACTGCGCTAACACGGGAGCTACCGGCACTCAGTCCGGTGGTTCTGCCATCGCTCGTAACACGGTGTTTGGCTTCCCCGTCGTGTTCGCCACTTCGGCTACCCGCATCTCCGCGTGTACCGCTACGGTTAGCTCGACTGTCGGCCCGCAGTTGTTCCGCAAGATGACGACCCGCCTTAAGCGGCTGGCCGTTGATCCTATGCCCAACGGTGCCTACGTCGGTATCGCGCATCCTAACTCCATTGCGTCGATGTACGCTAACGCTTCTTACCGGGCGTTGGTGGTCAACTACGCAGAGGGTCCGAAAGAGTCCTACTTCAAGGCTACCCCGACGCATAATATCTTCGGGATTCAGCTTGCAGAGTCCTCCAACGTCCCTCGCTACGCTACGTCAGCGTTGTCCTGCTCGCCTATCTTCGTCTGCGGCCAGGGTGCGCTCGGCGTCGTTGAGCTTGGCGGCGGTGGTGGTGGTGCTTCTGATGGTGGCCCGACTGGTGCCATGCAGATCATCATCAAGCGGCCCGGTCCTGCCACGGTGTCCGAGCCGTATGACCTAAACATGACGGTTGCGTTTAAGCTCCGCAGCGTTGCTGCTGTTCTTAACCCGTCGTGCGGCGTCATCGGCCTGGCGCTCGAAGGTGCCGGTGTCGGCGCGTAATCCGTAATCTGTTAGGGCGCATCCCTTCGGGGGTGCGTCCTTTAGAGATCATGGAAACCAAAGAGAAGTTGAAGCTAAACCTTGGATGCAGGAATAGGTCCATTCCTGGATTCAAAGGCATGGATATAGACCAACACGAGAGCGTTGATATTGTGGGGGATATCTCGGACCTGTCTCAATTCGGGGGTGGTTCGGTATCGGAGATTTACGCATCCCATGTGCTAGAGCATTTCCCGCATCCGCTTACCGTTTCCGTACTTGTAGAGTGGAACCGAGTGCTGGAAAATGGCGGGATTCTGTATGTTGCGGTTCCCGACTTCAAGAGGGCTGTTGAGATATATAACAAGATGGGCCTACAGGATTGGATTGTCAACCAGTTATACGGGGATCAGGGTTACGAGACGGCATTTCACTACACTGGTTTTGATTTCAACAGAATGTCCCATATCCTCAAGCTGGCCGGGTTCAAGGAGTTATCGCAGGTTGGCACGTTCCCAATCGGGAATGAGAGGGATTGCAGCAGGAACGTGTCTTCGATTGATGGGAAATCGGTTTCGTTAAATATAATCGCAGTTAAATAGGAGAGCCATGAAAAAGATGCTCATTGCGTTTGTGTTGGGACTTATCGCCGCTACGGGAATCGGATATGCGTTGACCGTAAATCCGACCTCCAACGTGCTGGGCGATTCAGACAACACGGCCACAACTCTAGTCTATCGTGATACTAACGGGGACTTTGCGGCTGGGACGATAACAGCAACTACAGTATCGGCGGCTCTTTCTGCTACCACGATCACTGTTTCTAGCGCCACTGTTACCAATTCCCTTAAGATGGGATTGAGGACCAAGGCGCAGTTCGATGTTACAGCAGCTGCGGTTGGGACCACTTACCTTTGCTCTGACTGCACCATCGCCTATTCCTTGTGCGTTGCTACGGGGACTGGTGCCGCACAGTGGAAGGTTACGCATAGCGCCACCGTCGGATGCGGGACCAACAACTAATGATGCCCGCCCCGTATCTGTGGCCGTGGGCAGTCGTGCTGTTCATTGCGGGCATAGTCCTGGGGGTACTGGCTAGATGAGTAAAGCAGTTAAGAAGACCAAGCCTAAGCCAACCGTGGCTATTACTCCTGCGGTGGAATTGGTTATACCTCCCGTCAAGTCCGACCGATGCTTAAACTGCGGCCAGAAAGAGGCTAACCACTTCTTTTACACCAGGCAATGCAAGCCGCATTCAGACGCCAGGTTTAAGGATATGGCATGAGCATAGGGACATTCATGTTGATCCGCGACGAGCACCCCTGGATCGCGGCTCATTTGCTTAATGTCCTGCCTTTCATCGACGAGATGGTTTTTCTGGACGGGAACAGCACCGACGGTACGCTAGAGATAATCGAGCATATCCGAGACAACCATGAGCATGGGTCAAAGATTCTTCTAATCAAGGGTCAGGACCCCAAGAACCTACAAGATGATTACGTCCGGTTATTTAACGATGCGCTGCATAAGTTAAATACTGATTGGGCGTTTTTCCTCCATCCCGACATGTGGATAGCCGACCCATCCCATCTTAGAGAAGTTGCCAATATGGGGGGAATCTGTCTCGCTACTCGGGTTACTTCATTCGCCGGGGAGCCGGGCGGGCAACTGTACGAGATCGACGGCAGGGGGAAATACTGGAAGAACATCTACCGGCTCAATAACCCGAATCTTGGAGCGCACTATTTCGGGTCCTATGGCGAGACTGCGGAAGATGTCTATTTCTCGTCGATCACTGGCAAGGAACACTGCTTCTACGACGACTTCAAGAATTACCCGTATCCGATCCTGCAATCAGGGCTAGAGATTCTTCACTTCTCAGATGTCCGGCCTTACGAGCGAAGGCATAGCCGGATGATGAAGTGCCTTGAAAACAACAGATGGCCAAAGGATAAGGCGTTGGAACGGGCCGCTACCCATCCAAGGGTTACGCTGAAAGATGATGGACAATACAGATTCATCCCCAGGGAATACCCACTTGCCATGACGGAAGCCAGAGAAAAGTATAAACATCTTGAAAAGGAGCCTAAATGTCTACCCGTCTTTCATTCATCGTCCCCGTCTATAAGCCCAATCTAGACATCTTCTGTAAGTGCGTCAAGTCTCTCTGCGATCAGTCATTGAAAGAGTGGGACGCGGTGTTTGTTCTTGATGGCCCCTGCGATGAGGCCGAGAAGATTATCAAGGCCGAGATGAAGAAGAAGAAGCACAACACCTATAAGATCGTCGTCCAGGACCACGCCGGGGCGCAGCGGGCCAGGAACTACGGCCAGGAGTTCGCTACGGGGGATTTCGTAGTCCACTTCGACGCCGACTGTATCATTGAACCAGATACCGCAAAGACTTGGGTGGAGCAATTCGACAAGCACTCAGACGTTGATTTCATCTACTCAGGGTACAAGTTTCTCGACGAGAAAGGCGCTATAGACTCAGAGCATTTTGATCCATACCTGCTACGGGTCCGCAACTATATTTCCTCCTGTTTCCCCATTCGCCGGTCAAAGATGCCGAAATGGAACGAGAGCCTAAAGAGCCTACAGGATTGGGACTTCTGGCTATCCGCTGTTGAGAACGGGGCGAAGGGGAAATACTTAAAGGGCTACGCATTCTCTACCGCCTACCCCGATGCCGGGTCAATCAGCGGCCAGGGATGCACCAATGCGAATTGGCTAGAGAGAATCGACGCGGTTAAAAAGGACCACAATCTTCCAGAGCGTGATATTTGCGTGTCCTCGCTGACGAACAAGATCGAGGGGATTGCCTTAGCGAAGACCCTCGGGGCTGATTACCAGGACTACCCGAATTGGAAGCCGCACAGGTATAAGACCATCATCCAGCTTGGCTTTAGCTTCCTGCCCAACCGGATCGCAGATCATATAAGCATCTTCTCAGATAACGAAGTGGCTAAGGTGATCTTTTGGACTTGCGACGATATCACGGAAATCGTTAGTAGGCTGAATTACATGGCTATCAAGAAATACACGATCCTTCTCAACGGCATGGTAAATCTCGTCCAGTGTGTCGAAGATAAGGCGGCCTACGACATCATGCAGGCGGTTGGTTTCAATGTCGTCATTAGACCCCTGCCGATGCCAGAGCAGCCCCTTGTCCCGCTTCCTGAGAAGCCGCGATTCGCGGTAGATATCGACTCTACCTATTCGGCCATGTTCAACACCATTAGCCAGAGCCTGCCTGATGTTGAATTGGTCCCGCTTACGGGCGCGTTGAGCCTTGCTGATTTCTCCGGGATATGCCATTTCCATCCCGACCGTACTACATCGTCAAACATGAAGCGGGCTCTGATGATGGGCCGTCATGTCGTATCCAATGTCCAGGCCCCGTTTGCGGGGTATGTGGACGATGGCAAGGACTTCTCCGAGCTAATCCCTTCGATTGTGGAGAAGATACGCGAACAAGCCTACGGGCCGCATCAGACAGCCGGGCGCGACTATTACAGCAAGATCACGGACCCCAAAGGAGTTAAGTAATGCTAAAGGCATCGTTTGTAATCCCGTCGTATAACTCTGCCGCCTTTCTGGCTCACGCCATAGAGTCCGCACAGAAGCAGACCTACGAGAATATCGAAATCGTAGTGGTTGACGACGGATCGACCGACTCCACGCCCAAGCTGATGGAGTTCCTAACCCAAAAAGATACCAGGATTAACCATATCCGGTTGCCTAAGAATATGGGGCGTTCGGCTGCTAGGAACATCGGCAACAAGGCCGCTTCCGGTGATTTCATCCTCGTGCTTGATGCGGACGACGTTTCCTATGCGGACAGGGCGCGACTTACCGCTGAGAAGATAACCAAGGGTGCAGATTTCGTCTTTGGTTCTTACGATGAAATTGACGCTATTGGGTCGATGTTCAATAAGAACTACGCGGATGTCTTCAATCTCGATAGGGCAATCAAAGAGAAGGTCAACCGGATTGGGCATAGCACCTGCGCCTATACCAAGAAACTCGCGTTGCATCATCCCTATCTTGAAGGAGAACCCGCAAAACTAGGCTTGGATGATTGGTGCTTCCAACTTGAATGCGCTATCTCCGGGGCCAAGTTTGAGCATATCGCGGCCCCCATAACAGCATATCGCAATATGCAAAGCGGGATAAGCAAGACCCGCGACGAAGCGGCTGTCCTGGCATTTAAGACCGCCTATCTAGAGTCGATGAAGGTTGCATGTTGAACGCTTTTTTTATCCCGACTTCCGGGTCTTCGGTGATGTACTGGAGAATCCAGAGCTTTGTAGAGGCGGCATGGAGATCGGGCCTAGCCAGCTTCCAGAATCCGCTATGGTACAAGGACCTAAACAAGATTCAGCCATGGCAGGAAGCGATTACCGACGGGGATAAGTATGACGCTATGTTTATCCGTCAATTCGTCCCGATGATTGAGAGTGGTTGCCAGCAAGCGGACGCGGTTGTGTTCCAGTACGCCCACATGGAGGGCGCTCTAGAATTATTCGACTCTATCAAGATAAAATATCCGCATCTCCCGGTGCTTGTGGAGATCGACGACAATATATTGTCAGTCCCTACCTACAATGAGGCGCATGATGTTTTTGATCCGCGCTCAGAGATTCGTAAGCGCGTCCTGTCTCAGATTCGTGCGGCTGACGGGGTTATTGCTTCGACCAATTATCTAAAAGAGGTATTTTCAGAGTACAACAAGAATATCTACGTTGTCCCGAATAGCATTGATTTCAAGGCATGGGACAACCTCAAAACCAAGAGCAAGAAAGGTATCCGTATCGGGTGGGCCGGTGGGAATGGGCATGGCGGAGACTTCGACACCATTCAAGACGCCATCATTAAGATTCTCGCCAAGTACCCCAAAGCTACTCTTGTCCTGGCCAACGGTCCCGCAAAGGGTGGGGTTCCTGATTGGATAAAGGGACATAAACAGGTGGAGTATCATTCCGCTTCCGAGTGGGTGCCGATCCTGAAATACCCCAAATTCCTCGCCAATCTAGACATAGACATCGGGATCGCACCCCTCATCGACTCGGCATTTAACCGTGGTAAATCCAACCTGAAATGGCTGGAAAATTCAGCCCTTGGAATCCCCACGGTGGCCGCAAATGTCGGGCCATATGCCGAGTGCATACGCCCAGGCCAAGACGGATTCTTAGCTGATAACGACGCTGAGTTTTTCGCGGCTCTTGATTGTCTTATTTCAAATCGCAAAACGCGAAAGAGCATGGGGATGGCCGCTAAAGAGAGAATCCGGCAGGACTACAACATCAATAAAACGGTGGTCCGCTATATTGATTGCTTGCAGAAGGCGATAGACTTGAAGGGGATACCTACTACCGCCGAGAAGGATTATGTTTCCAATGAAGTTAATTTGGGGGTATCGTGAATTTAACTACGATCCAGTCAAGGACGGCGAAATTTTGTGGTGATCCTGACCAGACGCGATTTTCAAGCGGCTATGTTGATGCGATAAATGACGCCCAAAAGCAATTCACACTAGATACGAAATCTCTATTCAAAGACGTTGCCTATACGACGGTTTCCGGGACTTCAACCTATGCCCTGCCTACTGATTTTCTCTACGAGGACACCGTTACATACAACGGGCTTCCCTTGGACCCAGTATCTAGGCACACCCTCTATACTCTCTACCCCGATACGGATTGGACGCTCCTGGAAGGGACGCCAAAATGCTACATGGTTGACCCCGAGGAAGCAAGCCTAGTCGTAAGGCTTATCCCCATCCCGCAGGAAGCCAAGCCGGTTTCCATGCGTTACTACCCGCTTCCTACAGATGTTTCTTCCGGCTCGGATGTGATCTTAAACTCATCGACGCTCATGACGCAATTTCACCTAGGGATTGCTGCCTATGCGGCCTGGATCATCCTTACTAGCGAAACCATTACTCCGGAGATCGTCGTTAAGAGAAACGAACTTCTACGCATCTACACGGATGCAGTTGAGAAAGCCATTAACACTTTCAAGAATACCGCCAGCGCTCCTCTCCGACTTAGGGGGACAAACCCACGCTAATCAATCTAGTCTTTTCTCTGCTTCTAGGAGCTTCGGCAATGGCGCAGGAAGGGCATTACACCTCATCCTGTTTCCATGGTCTTAACGATGCCGATTCTCCGGCTACGCTAGACCAATGCGAATCGCCGGACCTTCTAAACACAGAATCAAACCTTAACGGGACCGCCCTGCTTAAGCGGAAAGGATATAGCCTAAATGCGACGATGGCTATTACAACCGCGCCTATCAATGGTTCGCACTCATATATTGATTCCAACGGGAATAATCAGATAATCGTATGCCAGGAGAAGAGCTGCCTTAAGTCAACCAACGGAAATGCCTTTGCTCTCTTTCTGACTACGGCGGCGACGGGGATTACTAGATGGTCCTTTGTCGATATTAACGGGAACCTTTACGGAGCCAACAACAGATACGACCCGATAATGAAGTGGAATGGATCGGTTGTTACCTCTCCATCGGATATGCCTGCCGGTTCGATTCTTGAAACTACACAATCCAGGCTTGCCGTGGGAGACATCAGCGGGAACCCCAACCGTGTTCAGTATTCAAAAGATGGTGATTACGAAGTGTTCACGATAGGCGTTGAATCAGAAGACCCATTTTTCGACGATATCGGGGCCTCTGGCGAGAGGATTACCGGACTTAAGTATTTCAACGGATACTTAAACATCTTTAAGACATCATCACTAACTGCTTGTGAGATAAGCGACCAATACAATAGCGAGTGTGCGGTCAGGCTGCCTAATATCGGGACTAAAAATACAACTTCAATCATAACCACAGGGGATGCTCTCTACTTCCGGGGTCAGGACAACAATTACTGGGAAGTTTCAGTAGAGGGTGTTTCCCAAATATCTAAGAAAATCCCCAATCTCATAAAGAGCCAGACCGGGGGGACGGGCGGAGGGGAAAACTCCAACACACAGACCAGTAGGGCTGATTGGGAGCTAGGGACCGAGCAACCGGCAGGGTCGTGGGATACCTCATCAGTCAATGGATCGGTCTTACCGTCTACCGTAACCCGCTTTGGCTTTGTTTCTGCCTCAAGCCTGATAAACGTATCTACCGCATCTGGATCAATAGCTCTGTCCTCTAGGACCGCTGCTGATACGTTCGCAGACGGTGATTACACGACTGGGGCGACTACTTGGACGGTTACGCAGGGGAGTTGGCTCATAAGCCAGATTTCCGGGGTCAATTACCTCCGTCCTGATGATGGTAGTGTCGCCAATCTCATCCACACCACGGCACTTAATATCTCTAGCGGTTCGTGGGCGTGGACGACTAGACACGTTGGGGCTAGTAATTGCTCAGTAACTGGCGACCCTTACTGCTTTGAGTTCCGCTTTAACAAGTCTGGGACGAGTTATTACGCCCTACAGATTACCTTCACGGGGGCGGCAAACTTCGTAAAGATCGTCAAGAATATCGCATCCTCTGAGACTGTCCTGTCATCGGCTACTATCACTTACGGAGCCAATACAGACCGAGATTTTAGAGTAGTTAGGGGAACCTCGGGTGATATGTGGGGTTATGTTGATGGGATTCTATATGTCGCCGCTACTGATACCTCGATAACCGGAGCCACGCTAACCGAGCTGTCCTCTTGGCGTCGATCTAACCCTAATTACTTCAAGGGAATGTCTTGGTATCAGTATTACACCCAGGGAGAGATAGTGTCTCAGATTTTCGATACTGGCTTTTCTACGCCGACTTGGGGCCAGTTGTCTTCTACATTCAGCGTGACCGGTGGAAACAACATTAGCGGTCAGGTCGCCTTCTACACGCGAGTTTCATCTAGCCCAAACAATGATATGTGGACGGCTTACTCCGCATCATCGGATACGCTTCGCATTGTCTCCGATCAGAAGCGATACATCCAGATTAAGCCGGTCCTTTCAACCTACATCTCAACGCAGACGCCGACAGTTTCAGCGTTTAGTTTGTTGGCTGGGACTACCGGTCAATTCGTTGTCCAATGTATCGAGCCTGCCTCATCTATCACCTCTTGGGGGACGCTATCCTGCGCTCAGACTACATCAGGGGCGGGGTCTTTGGTCTTCTACGCCACTTCAGCGGCGACTTGTGCGACATTGCCAACCTCTCCACCGGATAGCTGGCAGACCTCCGTTACGAATAATGCAACCCTAACTATTGCGACAAACACAGCGGTAGCCTATGGATTTAGGTCATTACTCGGATCGGCTACAGATCAAGCCCAGGTTGATGCTTGTACTATCATCTGGAATGAGGGTTCAGCGGTACAGCCTTCCTGGTCGGTCTACGACTCGATTAAAGACGCCCTATACTGGACGACGACGATAAGCGGCTCGTCTTCCAACCGGCTCTTGAAATACGATAGGAAACTCAAATCATGGCATCCCTTCGACATCCCCGCACAGGCTCCGAGGATCATAAACAACTCCCTTTATTTCGGTAGCGCAACGGGCGGGTATTGGTATGCCTATGGACTTGTTGACAATGACCTGGGCGCGGCCATCAATGGCTACTGGAAAACAAAGGATATCGGCTCGGAAAATCCTTTCTTGGAAAAGAATTTCCAGAAAGTGTCTATCTTGACCAGGAACCAAGGATCAGGAGCGATGACCGTAACCTCTACCCTATCCAACGGGAAAACGGGGAGCTATTCGGTTTCCCTGACTACCGGAACGGGCCTAAATTATGCTCGTTCCAATTACCTCCTACCATCTTCAAGCCCTCAGAATTTTATAAATCTCAAATTCTCAAACAACAACGCAAACGAACCATTTGAAGTCCTAGGGCTAGGTGTTGACTACACCGTAGCGCCATGGAGAGTATCGGGACCGTAGGGGGGAAACATGTCAGATATAAACAATCAATTCAGGCAGATTCTTGGCAGGGACGCCACGGCTGATGAGCAGTCTTTTTTAGGTAAATTCATCCAAGAGGGCAGCCTCCAGCCACAGGAGATAGGCCAATTCCTACAATCCTTGCCCGAGTATCAACAGTCCCAGCTAGACAAAAATGTCGGGGCTTTTGACCAGCGGTTACAGGCGTCTGACACCCAGGCACTTCAGCAAGGGGCTAATATCGCCGGATCGCAATCCCAGGCTAGGTTTTCCGGCCTTGGACGGCCTAATAGCTCCGGTTTAGCCGCTTCTGTCTTTGGGCAGACTGGACGGCTTTCCCAGGACCTTGCACAACGACGCCAGAGCGCCCTAGCTGACTTCTACGGTCGCGGCCTACAGCAGAATGCCCTAATGGGTGCCCAGCAGGGCCAGGCGGCCCTACAGCGCGGTTATGGGCTCAGGGATGAGTCTAGGCAGCGGCAATACGAGATCGAGGACTACTACAGGCAGAAGAATGACGCCGAATCAGCCCGCCTAGGTCAAAGCGGGTGGAACGCAATTACGCCTGAATTTGCAGTGAATGCCGCTATCGGAACAGCGGGTAAGATAGGCGCGGCTTACGCTGGCGGCATGGGGGCTTCAAAGGGGATGGGATTGTTTAGACCACAAGCTCCTAGCGGACTGAGGGCATATTAACATGGCACTAAAATTCCAGCCGTATCAGGGTCGTGAGGGTGAGGAAACCCGCGCCCGCTGGGCGGGTTCTCTTGATGACATATTCAACGCCTACCAGAGAGCAAAATCCGGCGCTCAGGATCAGGGCAGGATTGCAGAGCAAGACCGGATAGCGGCAGAGGCAAGGGCCGGGTCCGAGCGTGAGCGTCAAGGGCTCAATCTTCTGCAATATGGGTTTGACCCTAGACAGGTAACGCCGGAAGTCCTGGCGGGTTCTCAGCCTGGAATGGTCCCGCAAGGTCCCGCAGCGCCTGGGGCGATGTCTCCTGAGCAATCCGAAAATCCCATGTTCGGTGCATTGCGCTCGTATCTTGAAAAGAAGAAATCAACCGCTACTATGTCCACGCAGGAACAGCAGTTGGGAATGGAAAAGACACGGGCTGGAATTGACCGGGACAAAGCACAGGCCGAACTTGATAGGGCCAAGGCTGCGGGGGAAGCGTCTACGGGTGGGCCGTCCGCAACTGCGAAGCGCCCTGCTACTACCGAATTTACTGCCAGGGGATTTGCTGATAAGGCCCGCCAAGCAAATGAATCTCTGGAAAAGCTGATTATGGGTGGTTTTGACCCGTCTTCAAATAAGGCCATGCTCGGCGGTGTTCTTCCCAATATTTTAAAACCGTCAGATGTCCAGCAATCGGAGCAGGCCAGGCGTCAATTTGTGAACGCAATTCTTCGTAGGGAATCTGGGGCGGCAATCCCCGAATCTGAGCTTGCAAACTATACCCGCCAGTATTTTCCAATGGCAGGAGATTCACAGCAAGTCCTCGGTCAAAAAGCCCAAGCGCGAAGACTAGCTATCGCAGGATTGGAGGCCGAGGGGGCTAGAGTTCCATCTGCTCTACCTTCGACTGGTGTTGGCGGTGGCGCGATTCGCGTTCAGTTGCCGGATGGAAGAATTGGCAACATCCCAGCCGATAAACTAGACGCCGCAATAAGCCGTGGTGCGCGGAGGCTCTAATGGCCGACTTTGAAGATTTGGGATTCCAGTCTGAGTCGGGCAGTTTTGACGACCTTGGGTTTATGTCCGACGCCCCCGCATCTCCTACACAAGGCGCGGGCTTTGTCGATTACCTAACTACTAGGGACCTGGGAAATGCCGCTCCTTACGATCCTCTTGCCCAGGCCGCGAGGTTGGGTCAGTTCGCAAACAGGGGCAATCAGGACCTGGCTGGGATTATTGCAGAGCAGTCAGGCCAGGCGGCAGAGGGGCTGGATAGGGTTGTCCCTGGACTTGGAACTAACGTCCGATTAGGTGGCATCGCGGCGGGGGGTGCTATGGGAACGGCATCAGAGTTTCTTCTGCCGCAAAATAGGATTGGTGTCGCTAGTTATCTTCTTGGCCCAGTTGCCAAGGCTTATCAGGCTTTGCGCGGTCCAGTTACGGGGGTTAGAAAGCCTGGGATTTTCGCACAGATTGGGTCAGCCCGCACAAAGGTTGCTCCTGGCGACATCCAGCAAGCCATAGACGATCCTAGCGTTTGGGATGCTCCGTCCGTTGCGGCTGGGAACAAGGCTTATGGCGAGGCGGCTGGACCGCTTAAGGGTGTTGCTCGTTCTCTGAGAGAGCAGACGGGAAAGGTTCTTTTAGGAGAAGCTGACTATGCCGAGGCGATAAACAAACCAGGGCGCATCTTGGCGGGTACAGAGATTGCCGCCGATGGTTCTCATGTCCAGATGGACCCACAGACGGCATTAGAGGGCATCCAATCTATCAACCGATTTACCCGCAACAAGGCGAATACCGCAAAACTCGATGAAGAGCAGATTGGCGAACTTCTGCGGCAGAAGGAAGAATTACTGACGTTCCTCGAAAACAATGGAACTGCCGGAATGCGGGAGGCGGCAACGGTTTTACGCAAAGCCCATGTAAAAGAAAACCTGGGCCGCATCATGCCACAAAACAAGTTCGGCGGGACGGATGCGCTTAGAACTATGGGGGCAGGCGCTACGGCTGCGGCGGCTGGGTCTCTGGCTCTTGCGGGACACCCCCTGGCGGCATTGCCGCTTGCGGCTGAAGCGCTTACATCATCTCCCGCATTCCTTGGTGGTGCGATCCGTAATTATCAGGCTATTTCAAACCCAGCCGTTATCGGAGCAGCGGGTGCTGCTACAAATGCCCTTACGAGCTACGTTGTAAAGCCGACGAATTCTCCCATCTCCGACGAGTACAACCGCCTAGGCAACCGATGATACTAGCCTTTCTGCTTGCCGCCTCCATCGTATCAGCACAGCCCCCGGCATCCACATCTAAGAGCCTGTCTTTTGAGGACGACACCAGGGCAGCAAACAACAGCAAGGATATCCGGTCGCTTATGAAGGGGCATTACAGGCAAACCGGTCAGCCAACATTCGCGGGCGGGTTCTGCTTCAAAGACGGTTCCTGTATGAGTTCGGCGTCTACCTACTCAGTGACCGGAGCGACAACGCCGTTTTCTAGCTTCGTACTTAAAGTCGGAGATACAATGACGGGGGCGCTTACTATTACTGGAACCTCAGTTACAGCCAACTCATTTGCGGGCGATGGTTCCAGCTTAACGGGAATTGTCAGGAAGGCAGGCGACCGAATGACAGGCCCCTTGCACGTCGTGTCCAGCATAACGATTGTTGCCGCCCCCACGGATACTTACTCCCTATCAGTATCAACAGGCGGAACCACATATGGCTTGATGGTCAGCACGATGGGCAACGTCTCTGTCGGACTTGCGAACCTAGCAAACATAGACAATGCCAAGATGTACGTCGTCGGTGGCTCTACGATACCGGGGGAGTACCAAAATACCGCCGTGTTTGCGAATAACTATAGGGTGCAGGTTTTGGCCGACAAATACTTCACCATTCCCACGGCCTCACCTATCATGTACGGAGCAGCGGAAGTTTCGGCGGCTTCGTACCCTTTCGATAAATATGGCGAGATGATCTTTCAGGGAACGAATAGGACAAGCTACAATCAGGGCTTCTTGTGGGTAACGGGCCACGCATCACCTCCGACTCCTGCGACTATCACGCCAGTAATGAGGCTGAATGTGGACGGGAAACTGTGCCGTGGATGCACGGATACAACATATGAGTTCGATACCAGGGGGCAAAGCGCCTTCGGTAATGCCGGGACGCAATCCATCTTCAACAGTGTAGGTCAACTCACGATGGCGGCAGGCGCAAATATCACTCTAAGCGGATCGGGCGGGTACATAGCTTCCGTTTCTTCGATCACGGGTTCGCACTTCGGGGACGGTTCACACCTTACCGGAATAACCGACACCGCTGAGGCGGCGGCGCGGGCCACGGCAGACTTCGCCATCGGCGCATCCACCAAGACGACGAACGCGATACTTGCCCAGGTCGGCGTAGACACACAGACGCTCCACACGGAGCAGGTGCTTACGAGCAGGATTGACCTGACCACCGTAACGACGGCAATCGCCACTAAGCAAAACAGCTTCGTCGGCATATCCTCATCGGCTTGCACGGGGTATATCGGCGGCTCGGTCTACGCAAACGGTGTCGTAACGGGAGGGACCTGCACGTCCGATGCGTCCGGGACGGAATCCAACACCTACACCTCCAGCAAGACGTTCACCGCTGGCGTTGGGATACCGACGGGGGGCTTCTCGGTGGGGGCTTCGACGTTTATGGTGACGGGCAGCAGGGTCGGCATCGGGACGGCGAGTCCATCTGAAAAGATGGAAGTTGCCGGAACCATAAAGGCAACAACAGGGACATATGGGACGGACGGGAGGATATTGCTTACGTCCTATGGCCCATTCTCGCCAAACACGGCACTAAGTCTGAACGGATCGAACGGAGCGATAGGGGCAAGCCCGACCGCATCCATAAACGGATTCTTAGGTGGACCGGGTACCACTCCTGACCTATACATAGTCACGCCTTCGACGATGTACTTTTACACAGGTGGGGCTATCCGTGGAGCGTGGAGGACTGACGGCAATCTTGGCGTTGGAACGGCAAGCCCATCAAGAACGCTTACGATTAAGTCACCAGCCGCAACGGGGTCATACGATGGCAACCGCTTCGTGATTTCAGACTTTGCGGCGTCTACGCTCGAGCATTACCAATCTACGGCGGCGAATGAGTGGTATTCAAACGTCGATATGGCACTAGGAGCCGGAGGGCATGATAGACTATATATCGAATCCTCTAATGGCAACGTCGGCATAGGGACATCTTCGCCATGCTCCACATGTACGCTCCACGTGAAAGGGACGATTGTTTCTAGGGGGGTTGTAGACGGGACTCAGGTTGGCCCGGGAGAGGTCGGGGAAATTGTAACCGCTATCGGGACCATCGCCAATCAGCCGCAGGGGGCGAGCGATTCATACGTCGCAGTAGCGACCATGACGCTCTCTGCGGGAGAGTGGGAGATTAATGGCTGGTGCGCGATGATTACTGGCGCTACGACGGCATCTAATGCGAGATCGTGCGCCATCAGTAAACTGAATTACGCTGTTGATGCGGCCACGGCGAACTTGACTTTTTCTGGAGTGGCCCCGGTTTCTCAATACCTGCGTATACCAACTGGCACACGCCATCTAAGCCTCACGAGTTCTACGAACATTTATCTTGTCGGATCGTATACCTACACCGTCCTTGGGAGCGCGTATCACTACACCGTCCTGTCGTACATGTCAGCCCGGAGGATTAGATGAACTGGCCCCTACGCGACATCATCGCTGCCGTGCGAATCATTCTCTGGCATAGGTGGGCGAAATGAACCTCCCGCGCCTATTCATCCCCATCGACCTGTACAAGTGTCTGGAGCCATATCGGGTAGTGGAGGCCGACATGCCTCCCGAGTACCGCCTTGGGGCCAGGGCCTTGCGCGACGACTGGACGCTGTTCAAGGGTACGACTCGCCGGGAGTGTGCAAGACGGGTTCCGCTTCCCTTCAAGATCACGGGCGGGGATGCACCGATAATCGAACGTTGGATTCGGTGGGATGACAACTACCCCACGGCCCCCGGCACTCATCGCATGAAGGGCGAGTTTGGAATGCCTCACGCTCTCGTCCAATACGCAGGCTACGGTTTGGCCCACTACTCTGCCTTCATCGGCGGGGAGTGGGTTCCAAACGTGTTCACGAAGTACACCGGGAAGTGGTTTGGCAAGCGGCTGTCTTGGTATCACGGGATTCACCAAGACCTGAACGTCAGCCCGCCTGACAAGAATGGATTCATTCGGTCTGACCTTATGGCCTGGATTGAACCGCCTACAGCTTCATGGGTCAAGGAGCCATCATGACCAACCCCGACTTCGGACATCTAAGCGACAGGGAAATCCTCATCATCGTAGCCACTGAGCAGAACACCATCCAGGGGCGGTTGCATGACCATGGGAAGCGGCTACGAGTTCTAGAGGGTCTTGCCAAAACGGCCACTGGAGCGATGGCGGTGATCGGTCTTGTCGCGGGTTGGTTCCGTATCAGCGCCAAGGTGGGGCAATGATGACCCTCGGAGAGAAGCAATGCGACTTTACCTTTATGGTCGCGCGGCTCATCATGCAAGCCTGCGGCCTTGGCTATGAGATCAAGGTCCAGGAGTGGAATCGGCTTCTCTCGACTCAAAAAGAATATGTCGCCAAGGGCGTGAGCAAGACTCTCAACTCAAAGCATCTTGACAATCTCGCAGTAGACGTATATCTTTACAAAAATGGCAAAGTCATCATGGGCGGGGAGGATTACCGCGCTCTTGGGGTTTACTGGGAGAGTTTAGGCGGGCGTTGGGGGGGGCGCTTTGGACTTGAAGACAAGCCATCGGCCATCCGGGATATTGAGATTGGATGGGACCCCTACCATTTCGAGGCGAGCGTGTGATAAACGCCCGCGCGCGCCTGCGGGCGGCTGGGGTGTCGTGATGGAATGGAAATGGCTACAGGAACGCGGGGTGACATTCAGCCTATACTTTAGCTGGCCGTCTGCGGAGAGGGATGTCTGCCAGGCATGCGGGAAGCAACGCCGGTTCCATCGGCGAGAGGGCGACCATCGATTCAAGGAGATAAAATGAACATAAAGCAGAAGATAGAGGGATGGCTGTTCAACGTCTACGGCGGCAAGCTCGTGGCCCGTGGCGCCGTGCTCGCTGCGGCATTGGTTTCCACCAAACTCCTGCCGTTTGTCGCGGCATCCACCGGAGTCGTCATCCCGTTCACTGAGGCGCAGGTGCTGGCCTCGCTTACGGCGGCGTTCTTGTGGGCTTTCGAGGAGATCAAGCGCAGGCGCATGGCCAACCCGGCCAGCCCCGCGGTCCAGACTGACGCCAAGGCTCCGGGCGCTGACGTGTCCGCTGCGGCTGCGGCTCAGCCTAAAAACTAACCTCGGCGGCACGGGCCAGGACGGCGGGATCTGCGCCGGCGAGCAGGTCCCTGACCTTGTGGATGAACTTGTACATCTCCCGCGACCGGGAGCAGCAGGGCAGTTCCTGGTTGATGCTGACGGGGCAGCCTCCGCGCGCGTCGATCGGCGCGTCCGGGAACCATGCCTTGACGCACTTGGAGTAGTGCGGCCGCATCGAGCTACCCCTACGCCAGTTCTTGGCCGTCGATGGATGGATCATGACGATCCTGGCGAACTCAGGCACTGAGAGCCGCTTCATGTCCATCCAGACTGAAAGCCAGGTACGGTAGTCTGGTTGCGGCGCGTTGTCAGGTGTTAGTTTCCACATCACTCGCATCCTCCGTACTTGTGAATCACAGATTTTTGTTGCACGAAGGCACCCCTAAGACGATTTCCCACAGTATCCCCGTGACCCAGATCGTGAGCCCCACGACTCCCGCCAGCTCGAACAGCGCGGCTATTATTTCAAGCATCTCGCATCTCCTCTCCTCGGGTCCTGCTTCCTGCGTCTGTCGATGCCGAACAGTCGGTAGAGCCAGTAGCGGATCATCTATCCTCCAAAATGTTGCACGGATTACCCGCCGTGCCGGGAGTGAATCATACCCCGTCCCCGTACCCGGACCCGTACCCGGACCCGTCCCCGGACCCGGACCCGTACCCGGACCCGTACCCGGACCCGTCCCCGGACCCGTACCCGGACCCGTCCCCGTACCCGTACCCGGACCCGTCCCCGTACCCGGACCCGGACCCGTCCCCGTACCCGGACCCGTACCCGGACCCGTACCCGGACCCGTACCCGTCAAACACTTCTACGCTTTCCAAACAGGTATCGACTCAATCGACTTGCGAGCCGCCTCCGTAGCGTAGATAGTCTCGATGGCCTGGTAGAGCTTGTGCATCGGAGTCGTGGCGGGGAACTTGCAACCACCGGGATTAGATGAGCCATCGACAGCGAGCTGGCTTAGGCTGGCCGCACCGGACCACTGCCACAAGCGACGGGCCTGGGACAGCACGACTTCCTGGCCCTTCTCTGATTCCAGGTATCCGGCGAAACATCCTGCGCTGTACGTCCTGACCACTACATAAGGCTTCTTTTTCATCTCATTTCTCCTATCGCGTCAATGCGTTCAGACGCTTTCATTTGGC
>ERZ1292625.959-Hain-H41-01um-R1-959-length-38445-cov-35_pt1 | contig 38445 bp, 38 predicted proteins | sample MGYA00564400_ERZ1292625 | MGnify/ENA primary metagenome ERZ1292625 (study PRJEB36523, sample SAMEA6512639) | groundwater metagenome | collected 2019-01-08 | study: AquaDiva: Metagenomics assemblies of 32 groundwater samples
TTCAATCGCTCTATCACTTTACAATTGGTGGACCAGTCGAGGATGGAAGGCTGATAACCTTACCACCGTACAGCCATAGAATAAATATATAATGAAGCTCCCCGCAGCAAGCTGCGGGGTATCTTGCGAAATTCTCCGAAGCCATTACCCCCCTTCGCCAAGGCTACGGAGGGTTCTCCTCGCCTTCATCCCCGTAGCGAGCTACGGGGTATTCGGCGAAGGAGAATAATTATAATATTCAAAATCTTATACAGAGTTGCTCATGTTTAAAATAAAGAAAAAATCAGAGAAGCTGAAGTCCGTGGTCCTTTATAACGTCATTGAGGATTATTCTGAGTTCGATGCGCCGGGAAACGTCACGGCCTGTGCGATGACAATTCAGGAAGATTTGGCTGCACATGCGAAAGTCCTTTCTGAGAGCTACGAGGTTCCATTGGAGACGATGACGACGCTGCTGACCGATGGAGGGGTGTATGTATACCCACAGGTCGGCGGGGTCTTGACTCGGGGGTTGTTTGCTTGCCGGATTGATCCGACTGGGGAGGTTCCCAAGCAAACTTGGACGTTAGACCTCATGCAGTTTGCCGAGGCGGAGCAGTTATCGCGCGCGCGGGGAATTCCGCTCGATGAGGTTGCAGCCATGGTGTTTCACAAGACGTTGCCGGAGGAGTTGAAATCGAAGCTCGAACGGAAAAATCTTGGACTCGACTATCGGACATTGGACCGCGCGGTTGCAAAGGGTGGCGACATTAAATACATCGACTTCCGCAAGGACTGGTCTCCGCATTTCAAGCGACTGTGCATCATGCCGGATGGACGGTTGGTGGAGACAGGAGGATTGGCGGAGTTTGCACAGCTCCATAGTATTACCCAGGCGCAGGCGAAGGCGTTGGTCGAGCAGGGGGGCACATTGGAGGTGAACGGCGAGATCTTAGCCTGTCAGATTGTGAATGGTCAGCCGGCGGTGGCGAGGTTCAGCGCGAAGAACTATGCGAAAGCTAAAGAGATGGTGGTAACCAAAGGGGTGCATATGATGGACGCGCTCAGCGAAGTGGCCTACAGCGACCCGGTCATGATGCGTTCATTGGCCAGGAAAGAACTCAGTGCAGGACGATGAGTTGGCGGAAATTGTGATGGCGTGATGACAACAGATCGCTCCAGCGTAGGTGTGCTAAGGAGCGTGGCGACGATCTTTTTGATTGGGTGTCCTACTTCAGATGCTGAGGGGCAGGCAAGGCGGTCTTTCTGGAGAAGAGAGGAACGTAAACCCCTAGGACTGCTCCGGCTACGTTGGTGATGACATCAAAGATAGAAGGAAAGCGGTTGTGGCAATAGACTTGATACAGCTCAATGCTGAGTGACAGCATGCCACCGATCCCGGCAGCGATGAGCAATTGTCGCAGAGGGCTGGAAGAGGTGAGCAGCCGCCGCAGAACATAACCAAGAGGCAAAAAAAGTAGGGTGTTCCCGACGATGTCGGAAGAGATGTCGAGAAGATATTTGGGGGAACGGAGGTCTTCAACGGTCGGAATCGGAACCCACTTAATGTATTCCCAGTGTGAATGCCCAACAAAGTTGCTCAGCGGCAATATTCCCACCATCAGGGTGAACACGACCCAGAGGATCAGGAAGCTCACATCTCGTGTTCTTGTGCGAGGACTCATTTCAACCATCGCGTATTGTTTCTGCCAGAATTATGACGATACGTCGTGGCTAGTGCCAGGATTTCACAGCTTTTGACGGCACGGTCGGGAGAAATGATTTTGTTGTGACAACGACGATGAGGTCAAAGACAGGCGACTGGGCGGTGATCGCTACTTGGCGAGTTCTTCGTTGATGGCCTTGACGAATGTATCGAGGTCGAAGGGTTTTTCGAAGACACGGCGGGCGCCGAAGAGTTTTGCGACATCGAGGAAGTTCTTGTCGCCTTGCGCGCCGGTCATCGCAATGACCTTTGCGTCGACATATTCCCTGGTCAATTCTAGCGTGGCCTCAAGGCCGTCGGTTCCCGGCATCAAGATGTCCATGAGGACCAGATCCACCTTGTTCTGCTTGTAGAGCGTTAAGCCCTCCTGACCATCCTGGGCTACAAGCACATGGTGGTTCGCCCTCCCAAGGACTTCCGTCAGGAGGGTCCGAATCGATTCTTCGTCATCGATAACAAGAATTGTCGCCATAGCATCCTACCTATTTTTCCCGATCTTACCTATGTTGAGTTCTCTTGTCTAGCATGCGGCTCGAAAAACATTGTGACGAGCTAGGACATCGAATAATAGCGCTTGTAGGACAAAAGGAGACGGAGTTCCAGGACATGCTTAAAATATTGCGTGGTAGTGCCTCAGCGAGCGAAGGGGGTTAGGCCACGGCGCTCCTCTGGGGTGGGTGTAGGAGCGGGACGACTTGAGGCGGCCGAAAGGGATCCAGCATATCTCCGAGAACTGGGGTGAGCAGGGTCGTTCACTTGGTGTATAGCTCTGTGCTGAATGAAATGATCTTCTGATCGCCTCGCAGACTCGCGATCAGTTGACAGGATTGCCGGCAACTCAGTAGCCTGAGGCGGCAATTCGTTCGCAAGTGTACCTTTATTAGAGTCGTCGCATGACTGAACCTGAGATGATCAAGCGGGATACAGGCGAGCTGATTCGAAAGCTGCATGAGCAGCCTCACATGCTCTGGGCCGAGCATCTACAAACCCCTGCACACGTGCACTATAAAGCGGTTCGCATGAGCGACCCGCCACTGCAGCGGCCGGCGAGTCGGGATGAGTTCAGGTCTCTCCTCGATGCGTTCAAGGTTCCCGATGATGCGATAGTCATTCGTGACGCGTTTGGCTCTGGGGTCAAAAGGGCGGCGAATGGCGATCAGCTCATCATGATCTGGCAAGCACATACGGAGTACTACAGTTATCAAGTCTGGCATATTCCCTCCCCTCAGACCAAGAGAGTCACGTTTGGCCCGCTGACCTTTCCTGACTATCGGTTTCCCGTCACACCGCATGGGGTGGAGGTCTGCCGTTTAGACATCGTGCTGATGGCTGAACCCCTGCCAAACAGTGAGGCATTGCGCGCACTGCTTCCGGGACCTGTCATGTATGGCAGCCGGATTCTCGATGAGGAAACCTCCTTGGTGACCAGCTTTACACCGGATGACCATGGGGGCGAGCGCTACTGGGTGAGTGTCGGGTCTGGAAGGTCCAGCAAGTCTCACCTGAAAGATATCGTCGATGCCGTTGTCCGGATCGAAACCTACTACCATTTATTGCTGATGCAAAAGCCGCTGTTTTCGGCTGCGATCGATCAGGCCTATAAGTTCGAGCAGGTACACTTAAAGCAGCGTGAAATCATCAGCGGACATATCGGTCATGCCGATGCTGTGACGCTTCAGCGCTGGCTCAATGGGCTGACGCAAGACTTGTTGAAAACCACTCGGCTGGCCGGCAAGCTGCATTTCGAGCTGTCCGCGTCAGTGCCCTATGACAAGATCGTGCACAGGACGTTGGCGTCACTCAACGAACGCACACTGCCCCTGTATCGGCCGATGTCTGACTATGTTCTCAGCGGGATTACGGGGGTCGCGGAGGGCTATCAACAACTGTTGAAGCGGATCGACACCCTCCGCAGCGGTTTTGAAGGGGTCATTTCCATCCTTCGTGCCCGCGTGGACCTCATGCTCCAATCCCAAAATCTGACACTCTTAGCCAGTGTCGATAAGACGACGAAAAGCCAAGCCATCCTCCAGTACACGGTGGAAGGCTTGTCGGTGATTGTGATTGCCTACTATCTCAGCGGGCTCATGGCCTATATCTTCAAAGGACTTCATGCGATGGGATGGTTGCCCAATGCGGATATCGCCTCTGCCTTGTTCGTTCCCCTCTCACTCGGTCTCGCATTAGGGATTACGATCCTGGGGCGAAAACTTCTCCAGAAAAAATTCTCAGGCGACCTTACGCCTGGATCGTCAGAGAAGCCTCAAGCCTGATGGGCGGAACAGAGAATGTCCGTATGACGCACATGGTGTGACGAGGTTCCGCGTGGTTACGTCAATGTTCGATAGGTGTGCTGCTCGACGCTTCATACTGCGGACGGAGGTGTCACGTGGCTCCGTCCGTGAGCGACAACATTGAGAAGATCTGAATGCCTGTCGACCACATGACGCGTTGAGTGTAAAACCGTTCGATGATCAAACTCTTGTTAATCGGGGCCGGCGGGTTCATTGGTTCTGTTCTGCGTTATCTCGTCAGCGGTTTTGTGCAAACACTCAGCCAGGGTGCCACGTTTCCCTTTGGCACGCTGGCGGTAAATATCCTTGGTTGCTTCTGTATCGGCTTCCTGTCGGAACTATTTTCCGCTCGCACGTTCATCGGTGTGGATGCCCAAACCTTTCTGCTTGTCGGTATCCTCGGCGGGTTTACAACCTATTCGGCCTTTGGCCATGACACGATGAACCTGATCCGAGGGGGAGACGTTGGACTGGCGTTGCTGAACGTCGGCGCTCAAGTGCTGGTAGGTCTTGGCGCCTTGTGGCTAGGCTACACATTAGCTGCTGGGATCTGGCGGTGATTCCCCTCAGGGGTTATGGTGTTGTCCCATTCTCGAGAGTATTTGCAGGCGCGAGAATGTCGTCTATTACGCCCGAACTCCTTCAATGATGCTAAGGGGGCCTTTGGTCGGGACCACACGGGTCAGCTTTAACCCGGCCTCTGCAAACAATGCAGCGAATTCCTTTTTTGTGCGCTCGCGCCCGCCGATGATGAGCATTTGAATGTCGAGGAGCTTGCCCCAGCTTGGGTTGTTGCCGGGGGCGATGACGTTATCGACGATGAGGACTTTTCCCTTCTCGGTCATCGCATCACGGCAGTTCCTGAGGATTTTCACGCACTCTTCATCGTTCCAATCGTGGAGGATGTACTTCATGATGTAGGCATCGCCGCCTTTTGGCACGGATTCGAAGAAGCTCCCGGATTCGAGCCTGCAGCGCTCCTTGATCCCTTTCGCAGTGACGTGCTGGTCCTTCTCAGCGCGAGCGATGACAGAGGATTGGTCGTAGAGTATGCCCTTCAGTTTTGTGTTGGCTTTGAGGATGGTCGCCAGAAGGCTGCCATGTCCGCCGCCGACATCCACCAGAGTTTGGATCCTCGAGAACGTATAAGCGGCTGGGACCGTCGGGTTCTCGGTTGTCGAAATACTGGTCATCGATTCACCAAAGACCTGAAGGTCTTCGGTGTGTTGTTCGAAATACTCGAAGAGCGGAACACCGTGGGCCTTGGAGAAGGGCACCTCGCCGGTTTTGACGCCATGGAGGAGTTCCTTCCAGGCATCCCACCCCCAGTTCTCATTGATCATGAGCGCCCATGCATGCATGGAGGTGGGGACACCCGTCTGAAGCGTTGAGGCGAGCGGCGTGAGTTTGAACCGTCCGTTCTTGGTTTCTGCGAAGACGCCGACGCTTGCCAATGCGCGAAGGATACGGTAGAGCGCCTGCGGCTGGACGTTTGCGGCTGCCGCCAAATCCTCGATGGTGCGCGGTCCCTTCTTCAGTAAGTCGGCCAGCTTGAGTTTCGCGGCGACATGAACGAGGCGCGCGATCCAGTATCCGATGGTGAGGTTCCGCATGAGTTCAGGCGGCGACAGTTTCTTGGCCATAGGAGTCTCCTTTATCCGCTGTATTCATCAACCCTTCTGTTGCAATCGACGATCCGCTGCTACGGTATTTTTTGTCCGGCGGGCCCACGAGGACGGCGTGACAAAGACCACTGTTGCCCGGCTCATCGGCTGGGGTATTTGACCGAATTAATTCTAGCAGCTCAATCCCGCCGCTGTCACCGCGCTCGTACGAGTATCGGTGACAGAGGCCGTTGCGCACAAACTGGCGTGCCCCTTAGTGAGGTGTGCAAAGAGTGTCGTGTGCCGTTTGATTGAAGCAGTAGAAGTGGACATCGTATATGTATGTTAGTGTAGGAAATATAGGGACGACTGATTTTTTTATTGTGGCCTTCTTGCAATGGTGCTAGGGAAATGACTAGTATCCCTTGTTGAACGCGCATGTTAGTTTTTGAATTGACTTTGGTTTCTGAGCATGCGGGAATTCTGAAGCCGATGAAAACGTTCTATACGATACGGCAGAAAATTAGGACGCTGGATACCCACGTGTCTAGTCCTTCACAGACGGACCCTCCTCCTCCTCTTTAAAGTCTCCTTGATTTGTAGACCTCCGTATAGCCGTTCCATTTCTTTTGATTGAACTCATCCAAAAGAAGTGTTGAGCGCCATTGTACACTCTATAAATGGTGAGGATTTTCCAATGAGACTGGAGCCCAACTCTCAGCGAATTCGTGTCTCGGTCGTTTTAATCTTCTTGGACGAAGCGCCGTTCCTTCAGGAAGCTATAGAAAGTATCATATCCCAAACGTGTGAAACGTGGGAACTGCTTCTGGTGGATGACGGTTCTACGGATGAGAGCACAGATATTGCCAAAATGGCGGCACGGCGGTTGCCACATAAAATTCAATATCTCGAGCATGAGTGGCATGCCACCCGGGGGATGAGCACCTCTCGCAATGTGGGGCTCCACCAGGCAAAAGGCGAATATGTGCTGTTTATGGATGGCGACGATGTCTTAACTCCCAATGCCTTGCAGGAGCAGGTGGCATTGATGGATATGCATCCCGAGGTGGGAATGGTCTATGGACCGTTGTACCACTGGTTTGAGTGGAATGAATCGCCTTACGGGGACGGCCGAGATTTCATTCAGAATCTTAACCTGGCAACTAATACTACTATTGAAGGACCATCTGTGTTGACAACCTTTCTTTGTAACGATAGTGCCACACCGTCCGGTAATCTGTTTCGCACGGCGCTGGTTCGAGCTGTCGGGGGGTTTGAAGGCCAGTTTAGGAGTATGTCTGAGGATCAGGCCTTACGATTTAAATTCTGTCTCCGGTTTCCAGTCTATGTCTCGAGTCGAATATGGTACAAGTATCGAAAACATGCCGATTCATGTTGTGCGGAAGCGGTAAGGAAGAATGAGTACCATGATTCGCGCGCACGATTTCTCTATTGGGCAGAAGACTATTGTCGTGAACATCATGTTCACAACCCGCGGGTCTGGAGCGCCATACAAAAAGCGTTGCGTCCTTATCGATATCCTCGAGTTGCCCGGCTCGAGAAGCTGATGGTTCGTTGGAAAACACGCGTCATCCACCGGGCGATTGCGACAGCAAGCCCAGTGGCTCGCCTAGCGCTTCCCAAAGCGACACGAGAAAGGATCTGGAACAATTTGAAAGGCATGAAGAGCCTGCAAGATCCTCATGGAAGGTCACAATCGATGTCACGACCAATGCAATCTAGAACTCAAGGCAGCATCGCGGTAAGAGCCACGCAAGTATCGAAAAAATATACCATCACAGTGGGGGCGGAGAGGAATCCATCTATATCTGAACGGGTTGCTGAGACGTTCAAAAGAATCTGGGGAACTTCTATCAAGACGAGGCAGGAGGAGATGTGGTCACTACAGGACGCCTCATTCGAAATCAAAAGGGGAGAGGTCGTGGGGATTATCGGAAGGAATGGAGCGGGGAAAAGCACCCTGTTGAAAATTTTGTCTCGGGTCACAGAGCCAACAAGCGGGCGAGTTGAAATAAATGGACGGGTGGGAACACTGCTCGAAGTCGGTACCGGTTTTCACCCTGAACTCTCGGGGCGGGACAACGTGTATTTGAGCGGCATCATTCTAGGGATGACCAAACAGGAGCTGAATGCGAGATTCGATGAGATTGTGGCGTTCTCTGGAATCGGGAAGTATATCGATACACCTGTCAAACGGTATTCCAGCGGCATGTATGTCAGACTTGCGTTCGCCGTCGCGGCGCATCTGGAGTCGGAGGTGTTAATTGTTGATGAGGTGTTATCGGTGGGGGACGGGGAGTTTCAAAAAAAATGTTTGCGCAAGATGCAGGAAATGGGGAAGCAAGGAAGGACTGTCCTCGTAGTCTCCCATGATCTTGCCACGATCACGAGGCTCTGCAAGAGAACTCTCCTTCTGGAGAAAGGTCGGGTAATTGCCGATGGGCCGACAGGGGAAGTGGTTGGCAGATACTTACATGCCGAGTCCGAAGGGTCTTGTGCAAGGGAGTGGCCGGAGAGGGAGAAGGCTCCGGGAAATGACGCCGTACGTTTCCGGGCCGTACGAATCCATAATGACCTTATGGTGAATACCAATATCATGGATATTCGCAAGCCGTTCAGAGTGGAACTAGAATATGAGGTGCTTCGACCTGGTCTTATTTTAGCTCCTCATTTCGGGCTCTATAACAAAGAAGGTACCCTGCTTTTCCTGGCGTATGAGTTCAATAGAACTTGGAGAGATTGCCCTCGAAAGATCGGAAAATATATCAGCCATGGGATAGTGCCAGGGGATTTACTGACGGAGGGAACGTACTTTGTCAGCGCATTTTGCAGGACGCTAGGAACGAGGGATGTCGATATAGAAGAGCACAATGCGGTGACGTTCCAAGTGGTGGAAAGTGAAAATGATAATTCCGCACGAGGGACTATAGAAGGGCATATACCTGGTCTCATCCGGCCGCTGTTGGAATGGAGAACTCAATTCGAAGAAATCGCAGAGCTCACGCTGGTCAATAAGTAATCAGCTTCCCTTCTCCTTCTACTGAATGGTGCGATGAGAGGGGGTCCCGGAAATCCGGACAGTGTGGTCAGTGGTAGCCTTGCTTAACCGACGCCCTAAGGGGCGAACCAAGGAGCGAGGCGATGAAGCGAACGAGACGCAATCATGGCGTAAGCTTCCCCCGTCAAGGAGACAGTTCTATACGAGAACTTCTGGCTGTTGACGTTGGCCCCGTTCTGAGACGGTTCTTAACTAGAGCACCCGACTTCTTTGACGGTCTGTAGGGCCTGACGTTGTTCAAGAAACTCGTTCGGGGTCAGGTGCCCGAGCCAGCTATGCGGGCGGCGCTGATTGTAGTCGAGCCGCCATGTTTCGATGATGGTCTGTGCCTCAATGAGTGAGGCGAACTGGTGCATGTTCAAGCGCTCGTCGCGTAGACGCCCGTTAAACGATTCGATAAAGGCATTCTCCACGGGTTTGCCCGGTCGAATGAAGTCCAATCGCACACCCCGCCGATACGCCCAATCTTCAAGCGCTCGTGACTGGAATTCCGTCCCGTGATTCCACGGTGATGGATCGTGGCCCCGGTTTCTCGCCAAGGACCCGATCCAGAGCTTGGCCGACCGTCCCACCCGATATCCGCACACCGACCTCTAGTACCGGACTGTGGCGACTCCGGTGATCCACGACCGTCAAGATCCGAAACGGCCGCCCATCGTCCAGGGTATCATGCACAAAATCCATGCTCCAGCGCTCCGTCGGGGTCGGGGCTGGCCCACGATGCAACGCGATGTGTTTGCGTCGCCGCACCCGCATGCGAATCATGAGCCAGCCTTCGCGACGCAGGAGCACCCAGATCCGCAGAGACCCAAACCGCGGGCGCGCATGGGCAGATCGCGAATGCGTAGCCGGAGACCTGATTGATCCTTGGCTCGACTCCGTCGATACCAGGCGGCGCGACTGAATTGGGCAACCGGCAGGCTCGCGCACACCGCACCTGGAACGTGGTCTGACACCACTCGGCAAGTTCCCGGCGGCGGACGGGCCTCAGATTTTTTTTCGCAGGGCCTCCGACAGCATGTGCTTATCCAGGGAGAGGTCCGCCACGAGCCGTTTGAGCCGGCTGTTTTCTTCCTCCACCTGCCGGAGCCGCCGCAACTCGCTCACGCCCAGGTGCGCGTACTGCTTTTTCCAGGCGTAGAAGGTGGCGTCACTCACCCTGAGCTGCCGACACAGATCGCCGACCGGGGTGCCAGCTTCGGCTTGTCAAATTGCATACACGGTCTGTTTCTCTGAGAACTTCGACCGCTTCATAGGTCCGCTCTTTTCGTGCGAGACCACCGAAGCTGCCATCGTACTCTAGTTTTGACCTGCCGTCGCTTTATGGGGAGACGTCACGCTGAGGTCTATCGGTGAAGAGACGCTCCGTAACATCAACAAACTATTGAGGACAAGTGAGTGACACGGTGAGGGGATATATCTGCGAACTCAGAATAAAGTTCCCCGAAGCAGGCTACTAGCCGAGGTAGCCTCTTCGGCTACGAAGGCCGGAAGCTGCGGAGTATTCGGCGAAGGAGGATAAAAAGGGCTCGACACATGTTTCACAGTCTGGTCAACATCTTGTCGAGGAGTCGCTTGACGGTCTTGGCGGGGAGAAGTTTGGTCCGGTCCGCATGCGCGAACTCGATCGTGACGTGGCGTGTGCTTTTATGAGCCGTGCAGCTGACCGCATAAATGTGCTTGCCGGCCTTTTCCGGCCACGAGAATGTTTCGCAATCGATTCCCTCAATGATGAGCCGTCGTTCCGAGTCGTCAGCTTTTTCTTTTTCGTCTTGGTCGAGCGCGTCAGCCATCTTGTCCCAGGCTTTCTTGTCAATCGGATCCTTGGTTGTGGCGACCGACCAGCGTACTGGAAAATCCGTGTCGTGCGTGGCCATCTCGCTTGTGCATTGCTCCATCTGCATATCGGTGATTAATCCAGGCACTGAGCCTTTCTTGAGTGACACAGAGTCGTCCGGGAATAAGCCTGTGATAGCGACTCCGGTGGCCACCAGTTCTTCACGTGTGAGAAGCGCGCATATCTTTGTGGAGTCCAGTGCGGCAAAGCTTGGAGCGACGCCTATCACCAGCATGGCCACAGCGGTTGAGGCGAGCCATTGGAGTTTCATGAACTGCTCCTTTTTTCGAGTTGCGTATAGGAGTAAGAACAACGGCGGAAGCAATCTTTCACGACTGTCTATCCTGCGTCAATCATAGGAGAAACTCTCGACTCTTCTTTGCCCACCATCAGCTACGAAATGGTTGGCCGCAAGGCGTACCCTGGTTTAGGAGATTCGATGCGGAGTGGACGAGCCATGGACGCAGTCTGCCCTGGCAATATCATAAAGCAAGATGTGACCCTCTATGACCCTTGAGGAGGAACGACCGTTGGTAGTCAGGCGTATTATCTTGCAAGCCAGAAAACACAAGACTAGAGAGGGGGGCGAATGACGATTTAGCAAAAAGGTCCACCCTAGGTTGAGAGATGTGTGAAGCGACCGGTTGACAGGACTGCCATCATTGCAGGAGTTCGAAGCCAGGCTGGCCGAGTGCAACCCCAATCAATGGAGCACGGTTTGATGTTGCTGCAGCTATGCCTAATTAGATGGATGAAAACCAATTTTATAGTCTTCTCGGTCTTGCAACCCCGTGAAGTACACCAATACCGAGTCAAGCTTCTGCATGAGAATGGCCCGTTCGCACCATAGACCTTCGAGGTAGGTTACGTCATTCGTCAGGCTGTTGCACGAAGCGACAAATCGTTTGAGTGCGTCTTGCGGAACCTTGAACTCCTGCAGATCAATGCCCAGCGACTTCTCAAGTTTCTCGATCGCACCGTTGAACTCGTTGACCCACCGCGCTTCAATCTCGTGGCGCTCAGGAACATTCGCACGAATTGAGGTGATGACGGCATAGGCTCTCAGAATCTGGTCATCGTGGTTCATGCTCGTTGCCCCCACATGAATCATAACACGGTAGCCCGAATAGGGCTGGTGGAAGGCGAGTCTACTTGAATACCCGATAATCCTTCAATCTTTCGTAAGGACCGTCGTCGGTGGAGTCTGTCTCGTGACTCGCTTTCGATCAGACTCACCGAAGAGGCAAACGACGAAAGGGGAGAGCCGACCAAGGAGTGGCGAGCAGCCTCGCCATCCAGAACTGCTAGATATCAAGACATGATCCCAAATTGCAGGCCAGGCATCGAAGTGGGAGAATTCAAAAAAGACTCCCGAACCCTTTCAATTCCTCTCTTATTCTTGTCAAGGCGTCCAAACCCACGCTCAACGTACTGGCAATTTCGATCAATCGGCCTGCCGATATATTTTACTCGGCAGGTTGTACTGTTTCTGCATGCATATGCAGAAACAGCTCTTGTCTGATTTCTTGCAGCTTGGTTTTGACTTTCGCCTCGTTCTCGCTCCCTAGCCGCATGAGAGTCCTCTGGCCTATGGAGCGCCCTTCAAGATCAGGATCAGCATAGACGTAGACTATTTTGGGCTGAAGGAGCTTCACGGGTTCTTTGATATCCGGTGCGGCCAACAGATTGTCGATGACTTCGATCACACGATCATTGAAATATTTATTGGGGTAGCCCAGCTGCTCGTAAGACTGCTGAAACAGCGGATAAAGGCGAAGATACAGCGCCACGAATTTCTCGGTGCTCACCACTCCGGCAAGATGCACATATGATGTATAGCGCGCTGCGTTTGTTGGGCTAAGGCTCATTTCCCCATCCGTCACCGAAGCAACAAGGTTGCCCGGCACCGGGGTGATCGGCATTGCGTTCACTGGCAAGCTCTGGTTCGGCAGGTTATCAATAGTGACGATGATATTGTGTATGATTTGTTCAACACGGAAAATCTTCATCACGGATTCTTTGCCCATCAAGCTGGCCAAGGCTTCAAGCATAAAACTATCGCTCTCACCCAGCTGTGGTAGCGGAGATTGTGCCTCGGGAACTTTCACCACCTGGCGCAGCACCGGCTTAGGCGGTGCAATCGGCGGCGGCAGCGCGGTGACTTCTACTGCTTTAGGTTCAGGCTGGGCCTGCTCCCAGTAATAATACGCAGCAAGAGCACCACCGAGGATGACTACTGCAATCACCATAAATATTTTCATAGGTACGCCATTATTTGGTACGCATACACGCTCGATATGGTTTCATCACCAAGCCACAGTACAAGCCTGAAAAAATGGATGTGACCGTTCCCGACATCCAGGAGCTATTGCCACACGTGACGCACGCTGACGTCTTCGTATTGATCCCTGTTCCTTGCCGTAATCGTAGCCGGTGCGGTGGGCCTAATCCAGAGAAATGTCGTGGCCGTTGCAGGCCGTGGCTGTCCCGTTCGCCGCGCGACATGCGCGTATCGGTGGCGGCCTGTTCTGCGCGACGAGGGCACTTCATTATTCACGGAGCGCAGTCTACTATGCAGATGTCATCGTGAAAGATGTGATCTCAATACGTACGTGCTTCTTGGGCTAGACGCATTGAGTGGATAAACGTTGCGAGGGGAGAGGCGACCGACGAATCGGCGGTCGCCCAGCTCCGCACTGCAAAATGTATTTTAACAAGACACGACCCCACGACCGGGTTTTACTCTTCTTTGCCAGACAACCGTGAGAGTAAGTCGGCCACAGCCTTCAGCTGCGCAGCCTTCTTCTCCTCCTTCGATGTCGCGGCTTTAACTTCCCGCTTGGCCTGTTCGGCCGCTGCGAATGCTTGAACGCCGGTCGAGATCACCTGTGTTATTCCGCCGATATCGAGCCGACGAGACATGCACATGGTCTCGATGCGATTCTGATCAAACCCCTTGTCCTTCATCGCGATCATCTCTTCTCCGCTGCACGTGGGTTGGGTCGCGCATGCAGTGAATGCTAATAGGATTATGGCTGAAGCGAACGTGGTGATTAAGCGTTTCATGGGACGGCCTCCTTCTTAAGAGGTTTGGTCATTTCCCGCCTTGATGATTTCTCCAAACGCCCCATGGGACTTCACTACGTATACAGAGCAAACGAGATGCCAGCATGAGACAGAATCGTGGAATCATCGGACGGTATCCTTAGTATCAGTAATTTCAACGTCGTACGTCTTGCTGGTCAACGACACATGCGCCAAGCAGATCCCTTGACCACAGTGGCTTGTATTGAAAGAGATTCATGAGGTGGATCAAATCCGATTCAAGAGAAGGGCTCGGCAAGTTCGAGAACTAGCTGCGCAGAGACAGAGATGAGCGGAGAAGACGGCCATACATTCACATCGGCGCGTCCCCTGAAGGCATTCAGAGGCTACGCGGTCCGCGAGCAGGAGGATGACTAAGTTGTGGGCTTAACTCGATGGTCGTTTTGGAAGACGGAAAGCCGGCAATCAGTTGATAGCAGGTGGCGTTCCACAAAAGACTGTTTTATGAAGTGTGTTTCGGGTCTCGTCTTAGGTCAGACGCACTGAAGGGGGAACGACAAGAGGGGAGAGCCGAACGACAAATCGGCAGGCAGGCCCGCTCCACAAAACATTGTATTACAAGACGCGACCCCAATTTAGGCGCGACCCCATTACTGCGCTTCAGAGGCTACGCGGTCCGCGAGCAGGAGGGTGGTCAGGTTGCTGACTTTATTTGAAATGGTTGTTATGGGAGACGCAAAGCCGGCAATCGCGCCGTGAGAAGTTGGATTGCAAGACCCGCCCAACTCTTTGTTTCAGGTGTACGTGGTTGCCCTTCAGGAGTAGGCATGACAACGCCAACTGAAGCGCGCCACAACCCAGGCCAGGGAGGTCATGAACATCTCGTGGTTCTAGCCTCGCGAAAGACTCGTGGGCGCGCATTGCTACGCGGAGGTGATGTGATAGAGGGTACAGGGAATTCAATGCGGAGCGGACGAGCCATGGATTCAGTCTATTGTAATAATGTTATATTACAAGATGTGACCCCTCTGGAGACCCCCAACCCAGGCCAGGGTGGTCAGGAACATCTCGTGGTGCTCGCCTTGTGGGCGTGCATGGCTACGCGAGGTGATGTGATAGAGCGCACCAGGGAATTCAATGGGAGCGGACGAGCCACGGACGCAGTCTGCCATGACGATGTCATATTACAAGATGTGACCCTACGGCTTTCGGCGCGATAGGGTTCACTCATCACGCCACAGCACAAGCCCGAAAGACATGCATGTGACCGTTCCGACATCCAGTAGCTATGGCAACATGTGAAACACGCTGACGTCTTCGTCCTGATCCCTGTTCCTTGCCGTAATCTTAACCGGTGCCGGTGGGCCCAATCCAGAGCAATGTCGTGGCCGTCCCGTTCGCCGCGCGACATGCGCGTGTAGTGGCGACGTGTTCTGTGAGTCAAAAAAACTCCCGACCCCTTTTATGCTCGCTTTTCTGCTCCCTCTTTCCCCTCAGTTTAATCCTGAAGAAGCCTTTGTGATCTCGATCTTCTTCATTAGTGACCGACTGGCGATGTAGGCGGGGAAGAGCACAGTCACAAAGACATGGAACTTGTCTTGGATCAATTCCATTTCGTCCTTGATCTTTAAGATTTCTTCGGGAGATGGGCGTCCTGCCGGAATCAGGTCGAGGACTTGGTAGGCAACAATGAAGTGGACATCTGAATCCCCTTCAATAATCTTTCCCGTATCTTCTGCACCAATTTCAAGGGCCAGTTCAAATTGTCGCTGATCGTAATGGAAGGAAGTTCGGTTGCGAAAGTTATTCAGAATGTTCTTGGTTCTTCGACAAAAACTAACAGTACTTCGAAGAGTCTCATACGATTCTCGGACCTCATCCCCGAGCGTTGATACGAGTTCTGCCAGAGGTGGAGTCTGCTGGTCTTCTCCGAGGATGTCTTTCCAGACATTGTGTAAAAATCCGAGCCTTAACTTGACAAGAAAGAAATGACCCCTGTTCCACTTGGCCTGAGCGATTTCATCTATTTCAGTTCGTGGCTTTTCAGTCTCTAATAACGTTTTGAATCGTTCAATGTTCGACAGGTCTTCATTTGCTGTCAGTATCATGAGGACATGCCGCGCCAATTCATCATCGTGCGGAAATAGATCCTTGATCTTGAATTTCCATAGGCGATCGTCAGGATGACTTGTGAATGGACCCATTAGCTCTCCTCCAAAAAAGACGGACAGAGGGAACAGGAAATTCTACCATCACTGTATTAGGTGAGGGGAGGATGGGAAGGAGTATGCCTGCGACGTGCAGCGAAATGTTGGATTGCAAGACCCCCCGTTTCTTGGAGCGCGAATTCTTTTGGATGGGCTAACGTGAAAAAAGTTCATGGCTTCTTGCCTTGCTCAATGCCAATTTGCGGGCCGATGTACTTCATAACGGTGCGGGCATCGTAAGCATTAGGTGCCCCTTCTGGCTTGGCCCCCTTGAAAGATTTGATGATGAGCGTTGAATTTGGATAGACCACAGGCACAACAGTTGTTGGTGCGTAGGTGGTAGTTGTCCTTCCGTATGTCGTAGAACCAAAGGTATTGATCGTCGTATTGCTTGTGCTGCTGCCGGGCATTGCCATAGCCATTGAGGTGGAGTTATTTGCATCACTAGCAATGACAAAATAATCGAACCCGTTTTCAACAGTGAGTTCGGCTGCGCGATAGAAGGCGTGCATTGAGGTAGTTTGCTGACTTGTGAGGGCGTTTGTGTCGACGCTGATTGAGAAAGTGTTCTCGTCGATTCGAGAGTCGGCGAAGCCACCAAGTATCCCATATTTCCCATACGGTGTGGCGCATGCCGACAGTGTGGCCACCATAAAAACTGCCGCAAGTTTTTTCATTGTGTGATTTCTCACTTGATTGACAACAATACGTATGCGAGTCCTGCTGGAAGGGCTTGGCTGCGGGTTGATATCTAGGCTAGACACGGTTTGCTAAAAGCCCAAAGAAAAGAAGCAACGCAACTATTAGCCCAGATGGAATGAACCCAGTTCCTACCAAACCGAGAACAGACACCCAATTCGGCACTATCCCTTTCCCTGCGGTTTGTTCCCAGGTATCGTCGATGAGAGTGGATGGCTCTCGATGTGAAATATAGAACCGAATTAAAGCAATATTTGCGAAGTACATGGTAAGTCCAACCCCACTTACGCTAAATGCAAACGTGTATGTACTGCCATCCTGCCAGGCAATTAAAACTGGAATTGCGAGAGCTAGAATTAACCAAGACATGGTTTTATTTACCTAATAAGTAGGTCTTGTTGGGGCAAGTTTACTGCAAAGTCCAACGCTTATCTATGGCGTACCACCAGAACGGTTCCCGCAATACTCCCTCCAGGTTCGCTCGTTATCCTGCTCTCGGAAGAGCGGCTTTTGATAATCATCCATTGTGCGTGTCCACCCAGGGCTTTCCGGTTTTTTCTACCTCTCTTAAAGGGAGTGGCCGAGGCTGCCCTTGACTGCGCGCATCGAACGAGCACATTCTGATCGTGCGCGTTCTGCGAGCAAGAAGGGCACCTGGCGCTCCCTTCCCCTCCCTTGACTGCCCTTTCCACCGGCTCCTATAATCCCCTCAAGTTTCTTTCTGTAACCGACTGAATCATTTAGAAAAATGGCAGAGTTTACGCACTTCAACGAGTCGGGGCGGGCGCGGATGGTGGATGTGAGCGCCAAGGACTCGACCGAACGGGCTGCGACGGCTCAGGCCACAGTCTTTCTCCAGCCGGAAACTCTTGAAAAGATTCAACAGGGCAAGATTGCCAAGGGCGATGTCTTGTCTGTCGCGCAGGTGGCCGGCGTGATGGGGGCGAAGAAGACTCCTGACCTGATCCCTATGTGCCACCCGATCCTCCTCACCAGCGTCGATATCTCATTCAAAGAAGAAGTACAGCCGGATCGCGAAGGCCGCTGTTCAATTACCATTCTGGCGACGGCTAAGACCACTGGGCCGACAGGGGTGGAGATGGAAGCGATGACTGCGGCTTCCGTCGCGGCCTTGACGATCTACGATATGTGCAAGGCGGTTGATCGTGGGATGAGTTTCAGCGACATCTGCTTGCTTTCAAAGTCTGGCGGGAAGTCAGGCGTATTTACAAGATGATATGGTTAAGACTTCAAGTAAATATTGAGGATATGTAGTGATCACGGTTCGCCTCTTTGGGATGACGAAAGTGTTGGCAGGGAATCAGGGAGCCTTGTCCTTGAGTCTCGTCGGTGGGGGACGAGTGAAGGATCTCGTCGGTGTGTTAGAAGCTGGGTACCCCGCCATCGGGGAACTGATTCAGAAGAAAAAAGTCCTCGTTTCAATCAATCAAGAAATTGCGCATGAAGACACAGTCATCAAAGACGGCGACGAGATTGCACTACTGCCACCGTTTGCAGGTGGGGCTCCTATGGATCAGGTGAGGGCCGATACCCAGTTGGTCCGTGTGCAGCAGGAAGATTTTTCCGTCGATGCGGAGATTAATCGGGTGCGGGCTTGTTCGAAGCGCATCGGCGGCATTTCGACGTTTCTTGGCATTGCCCGGGATCGTTCTAAGGGACGTGATATCGATCGCATGACCTTCGAGCACTACGAAGGGATGGCCCAAGCGAAGTTGCGCGAAATCCGCGAGCGGGTGTTGAAGGATTTCGACATCATTGAGGTCGCGATCCTCCATCGGTATGGTGAAATCGGCATCGGTGACAACATTGTGTTGATTGTGGTGGGGGCTGAGCATCGGGCCGACGCGTTCCGCGCCTGCGAATGGGCGATCGCTGAATTGAAACGTATCACGCCGATTTGGAAACTTGAACACACGCCGGAAGGCGACGTCTGGGTGGAGGAACATCCGTAGAAGCGTGAGACGTAAAAGGTGAAAAGTGAAACGCGTAGAAGATTGCCGGAAGCTATCATGAGTGAATCAAATATGAGTGAGCCTCTCTCCGCAGTGGTCGATACCTTTAATCGCCCACTTCGCAGCTTGCGTGTGTCCGTGACGGATCGGTGCAATCTCCGCTGCTCGTACTGTATGCCGGAGCAGGACTATGTCTGGCTGCCGCGCGAGGATGTGCTGACCCTTGAAGAAATGGCGACGCTGACCGGCTATTTCACCGATCTCGGCGTGGATCGTGTGCGGTTGACCGGCGGAGAGCCGTTGCTTCGACGTGATTTGCCACAATTGATTCGGCTCTTGCTTCAAAACCGGCGATTGACGGATATCGCGCTGACGACGAACGGCGTTCTTCTGGCGGACCAGGCTGAGGAGCTGTATGAGGCAGGGCTGCACCGCATCACGGTCAGCCTCGATACGCTGAGACCGGAACGATTTCTTCAACTGACCCGCCGTGATGAGTTTGCACGTGTGATGGAAGGAATTGAATCGGTAGCTCGGGCAGGATTCACAGGGCTGAAGCTTGATACGGTGGCAATTCGTAGTTTTAATGACGATGAGTTGGTTGCGCTGATTGAATTCGGCAGGCAGGTGCAGGCGGAGGTTCGGTTTATTGAATACATGGATGTCGGGGGTGCGAACGAGTGGTCTCAAGACAAAGTACTGTCGCAGGCAGCCATCCTTACGATCTTGAGCGAGCGTTATGGCATGATTGAACCGATGCCTGAGCGGGGTGCTGCGCCTGCACAGCGATTTCTATTGCGGGATGGGACGACCTTTGGGATTATTCCTTCGACGACCACGCCATTCTGTGCGGCGTGCGATCGCAGCCGGGTGACTGCCGACGGCATGTGGTACCGCTGTCTGTACGCCACGTCGGGAACGGATCTGCGCAAGTCCCTTCGCGCCGGGGTTTCGGCTGACGAGATGCGGGCCTTAATCCAGACCGGTTGGGAAGGCCGTCGCGACCGGGGCGCAGAAGAGCGCAAGGCGCTTGAACGGGACGGGTTGCGAATCGGAGGGCTCATTGGTATTGAGAAACTTCGCGAAGACCCCCATCTCGAAATGCACGCTCGCGGCGGCTGACGTTCTGCCGTACTCCCGACGCCTGTGCCACGGGGCCGATGCCTGTTGATGCTTCATGTTGGATACTGAATTCCTGACCATTTTAGGACTTGGACTGGTGCTGGGGCTTCGCCATGCCTTGGACACGGACCATTTGGCTGCCGTATCCACGATGCTGGCACAACGGCCATCGCTCCGGGCCTCCAGTATGATTGGACTCAGTTGGGGGCTTGGGCATACGGTTGTCTTGCTGTTGGCTGGGGCGGTGGTATTGGTGCTTCGCGTGCCGATCCCTGAACCCTTCGCGTTGGCGGCCGAGTTTGGTGTCGGCGTGATGCTCGTGTTCCTCGGTGTGATGCTCGCGGTGCGGTTGGTCCGGGAACGCTGGCATGTGCATGCGCACGACCATGACGGTGCACAGCACGTACACCTGCATAGTCATGCGCTGGTTGAGGGGCACGGGCATGGTCACTGGTGGCGCGATTCCATCCGGCCGTTCTGTGTCGGGATGGCCCACGGTCTCGCGGGGTCGGCGGCGTTGCTGTTACTCGTGCTCTCGTCTGCGCGATCGGTGTCGGAGGGGCTGACGTATATCGCGGTGTTCGGGTTTGGCTCGATTGTGGGGATGGTGCTGGTTGGGATGGTCGTGAGTCTTCCGGTGTTGTGGTCGCTGAATCTTGGGCGCCCGGTTTTTCTTGCGCTCCAGGGCTTGGCGAGTCTTGGGAGCGTGGTCGTTGGATTCACGATGATGTATCAGATCGCCTTCGGCGGCCAGCTTTTCTGATGCGAGGTGTTATCTTCGTCGAGGGGAAATCCACGTGCGTCATGAAGACGGCTATGGTATTCTGCCCTCCTCTTCGTCCGTCCGTCGTTCGTGAAGCGTCGTTCGTTTTTCGTCAGAAGAAAAGAGCGTATAGATGATGGCTGATAGCAGGGTCGTAGGGCAGGGACAGGATCGTCTGTGTTTGCACGAAACGTTTCACGTTTCACGCTTCACAGGTTCTTAGGAGGGGCGCCCCATGGCCTGGTTTAAAAAACAGAAAACAACAGAGCCTGAAGCTCCAAAACGATCCAAGGTATCGGAGGGAATGTGGCTCAAGTGCAACAACTGTCGGGAAATCGTCTTTCGCAAAGAAGTCGAGCGCAATAACAAGGTGTGCCCGAAGTGCGACTACCACTTCCCGATCTCTGTCTTGGAGCGCATAACACTCTTGGTGGACCTTGGCACGTTCAAAGAGTGGGATGCGGAGCTTGGCCCCCAAGACCCGCTGAATTTTCAGGATACGAAATCCTACAAGGATCGTGTGAAGGCGCATCAGGAGAAGACTGGCCGCAAAGATGCCATGGTCATCGGTGAAGGGATGATGAACGGCCGTCGCGTGGTGCTCTGCGTATTCGACTTCAGTTTTATGGGCGGCAGCATGGGGTCGGTGGTCGGGGAAAAGATCTGCCGGGCGATCGATCGCGCCCTGGCGTTCAAATTGCCGGTTATTTTGGTGACGACGTCCGGAGGGGCTCGGATGCAAGAGGGGATTCTTTCTTTGATGCAGATGGCCAAAACGTCTGCGGCGGTGGCCAAGCTAGGCGAGGCGAGACTCCCGTTTATTTGTCTATTGGCCGATCCCACATTCGGGGGCGTCACCGCCAGCGTCGCCATGTTGGGCGATGTGATCCTGGCCGAACCGAAAGCGCTGATCGGTTTTGCCGGCCCCCGCGTGATCGAGCAGACCATTAAGCAGCAGCTGCCGGACCAGTTTCAGCGAGCGGAATTTTTGTTGGAGCATGGCATGATCGATATGATCGTGGAGCGCAGACAGCTGAAGGAAACCCTCAGCACTCTCGTCTCGCATTTTTGAGTCCAGACCCTTCATGAAGAATCCTGGCTAGCCTTCCTCCTGCCGGTTACACCATGACTTATTCCTCCGCTGTCGCCTATCTGTATCGTCTGCAAACGCATGGCATTAAATTGGGTCTTGAGACGATGACGGCGTTGACGGCGCGCCTCGGCATGCCGCAGAACAGGTATCGGACCGTGCACATCGCCGGCACGAATGGAAAGGGCTCCACTGCGGCCACGGCGGCGGCGATATTGCAGGCGGCAGGGTATCGCGTGGGGCTCTATACTTCGCCGCATCTTGTCGATTTTCGAGAACGGATACGGGTGAACGGCGAGATGATCGCTGAATCGCAGGTGGCGCAGTTGACCAACCAGCTTCAGGCTCTCTCCCAACCGGAGCTGTCGCCGACTTTCTTCGAATATACGACGGCCATGGCCTTCCAGCATTTTGCCGATACCGCAGTCGATGTGGCGGTGTTGGAGGTTGGATTAGGCGGTAGATTCGATGCGACGAATGTGGTGACGCCCATGGCCTGTGCCATCACAACGATTGCGCTGGATCATCAGGCGTACCTCGGGAGCACACTATCATCGATTGCATTCGAGAAGGCAGGGATCATCAAGCCGGGTGTGCCGGTGGTGCTGGGACGACTCGACGATGACGCGTGGCGGACAATTGAACAGGTGGCCAGGGAGCGGCAGGCTCCGGTGTTTCGGATAGGCGAGCACTTTCACACAGAGGGAGAGGAGCCACAGCAATTTTCCTATGGCGGTGTGGGGACGCACTATGACGGGCTGACGTGTGTTCTGGCTGGCCGCCACCAACTCGATAATGCTGCTTGTGCCTTGGCGTTATTGGAAGCGGCGGCTCCGCAGGGGATTGTGATCACGTCTGAGGCGGCGCGAACGGGTTTGCAGGCGGTCAACTGGGCCGGGCGATTGGAAGTGGTCGATCGCCGTCCGACTATTCTATTAGATGGTGCGCATAATCCTGCTGCGGCAACCGCCTTGGCCGACTTTCTTACAGGCGCTGACCGATTGCATCCGTCCCGCCCTGTGATCCTGGTTCTTGGAATGATGCGCGACAAGGATCATCGAGGATTTGTCGAACCATTGAGAAGCCTGGTGGATGAAGTGGTGCTGACGCAGGCGGATCTTCCACGCTCCGCCACGGCACAAGAGCTTCAATCTTCGCTCGGAGATCTGCTGCCTCACCCGCATGTCGTGCCGTCGCTCAGCGATGCAATAGCTCTGGCCAGACAGCTGGCGACGCCGGACGGTCTGGTCTGTGTGACGGGGTCGCTCATGCTGGTGGGGGAGTGCAAAGCATGGCTCCATGGTCGTGTGTGTTCGCCGCTTCGGGGCTGATATGGCAGGGATCGCGACGCGGCTGTGGATGGGCTTGGTTGGTTGGTTGATGTTGGGAGTCCTGTTTCCGCACGTAGGAGGTGCCGCTGGAACAACGATCTCTCCTGAAGGTCCCCCACTCGATATCACGGCAGAGCGCATCGAGTACCTCCAGGAATCAGAAACCTACGAAGCCGATGGTTCGGTGGTGGTCAATCAGGGCGCCCTGCGTCTGACGGCCGATCATATGACCATCCAGTCGTTACCCGGCGTCCTAGTTGCCACCGGCCATGTCCGTCTTACCGATCCTAAAGCCGACCTGGTGACTGAGCGGTTGGAACTCAATGTGAATACTGAAGCGGGTGTGGTCACGCACGGACGGGTCCTTCTCAAATCCACGAATACATCGGTGGAAGGGCGTCTGATACAACGGTTTTCAGAGGAGCATTATCGCGTCAAAGAGGGCCGATTTACGAACTGCGATGCGCAGAACGGTGAGACTCCGGCCTGGCGGTTCACGTTCAAGGATCTTGACCTCCATGCCGGTGACAACGTGGCGTTTACGGGCGGATGGTTTTGCGTGAACGATGTTCCGGTGGTTCCCCTTCCTACGTTGATGTACCCGCTTACCAAACGACGCACTGGGTTCCTGATTCCCACGATCGGGTACGACAATCGTTTTGGCACGCATCTTCAAGAAAGCTTTTTTTGGGCGATTAATCCAAGCCAGGATCTCACGATCTCGCCTTCTTATTTCAGCAGCCTTGGCTATGGAGGGGATATAAAATATCGCTATGCTCTGGACCGACAATCTCGTGGACAGTGGTTCGTCAGTGCCTTGCGGCAGACAGAGGCGCCGGACGTGTCCGGCGTCAGTCAGACAGGGCAAGATGCGCAGCAGACTCGGGCTGTGATCACCGGGACTCATACGCAGCAGTTCACGCAAGATTTGCTGCTTCGCGTCAATGCCAACTTGGTGACTGACCCGAATTACCTTCAACAGTTGAGTAACTCGGGCGTCCAGCGAGCTCTTCCTAGCAGCGAATCGAATCTCTTGGCGACCCACCGATTGCCGTATGGAAAGACGTACCTGCATGGTCAATATCTGCAGCCCTTGCAATCGGGCGGAGGGGATACATTTCAGCGCCTGCCGGAAATCGGGTACAGCCTGCCGAATCTTCCCTTGTTCAACTCGCCGATCTTGTTGGGGACGGAAATGAACTTTGTGAATTTTTATCGTGAACAAGGGTTCGCCCAGAATCGAATCGATGTGCTCCCGGGATTGTCGACCGACGTGCTCGATTTCGGCCATATCGTGGGTCTGACTCCCCAAGTGAAAATGCGGGAGACCTACTATACGCGGGGGGTGACGAACCCTGAAAGCCAGCATCGCGAGACGTTTTGGTTGGGGCTCGATGCGACGTCGAAGCTGAGCCGTCGTTTTGGAACGAGCGAAGGCCCGAGCGTGCTGCATACCATTGAGCCCAGCATCATCTATGAATATGTTCCGCCCACGAATCAGTCTCAACTGACGCAGATCGATCAGGTGGACGATCTGCCGAAGAAAAACTTGCTGACCTATTCGATTCGTAGCCGGCTATTGGAGCAAGCGGGCGGCAGCAGCTTCAATTGGCTGGATTTCACGATGGCTCAAAGTTATCACGTGGGTGCCGTGCAAACGAGAGCACGGGATTTTACACCCGGTGTGTTCCCGTTGTTCGGGTCGATCACTCAGCCTCTGCAGCCGGCGACGGTGGCCATTGAGGGAAAAAAATTATCGGATCTGTGGATGCGGGTTGTGATCGGCAATACGACTCCTCAGTTCACGCAAGCGCAGTTAGCGGATACCGCGTTTGCTCAGGGTCTTGGGGCGTTCCTCACCCGGCAGCCTGCCACGAACCAGTATCTGACCGTCGACGCGTTTTTCGATCCCTACCGATCCTCGGTCAGTCAATTTAACACCACGCTTCGGGTTCAACAGTCCAACTACTGGTATCTTGAACTGGGGCAGCGCTTCACGCACGATGGGAATCGTATACGCCGCGGAGACCTGTGGAACCCGATTTCGTTCAACGAGGTCTATGCTCCAACCCCTGAGATTCAATTTATTACAGCGGGAGGGGCCTTTCGCACGCCGTGGGGCTGGACAGTCGGCGCGAAGGGTTACTACGATGTGAAGAACGGCAGGAGCCCGGAATATGATGTTGTAGCGCTGTACCAGAATCCCTGCAAGTGCTGGTCGCTGGGGCTCTTTTATTTACAATTCCCTGATCGTCAGCAGTATAACTTCATGTTGAGCCTGACCGGGATCGGCTGGACGGAGAGTTTTGGCACGGCAGTGGTTCGAAATATCCTCAGTCCATTGCTGATCGGGGAGAAAGGCCTGCCATGGGCGACGCCTGGAGGGCCGTATGGGAGGCCACAATCGGATATGCCCCAGCCTGAGATGGGCGGGTATGGACGATGAACAAATGGTCTGAAGGCACACGTGCAGGTGAGGAGGCAGTGTGTCTTGGGTCTTTCCACCGTGCGCTGCTGAGTTCTGCGGCACCGATCAGACAGATTTGACTCCTCAAAGAAGGCTGGTATACGATGCCAGCACGTTATTATTTTTATGGTGTACTCAGCGAAGGAGGAATGTGACGTGGCAGGCGATGCACTAAAAGTTGAAGATGCAACGTGGGATACAGAAGTTATCAAGTCTTCAGAGCTTGTGATGGTAGATTTTTGGGCGGTGTGGTGCGGTCCTTGCCAGATGGTCGCTCCAGTCATCGAGGAGTTGAGCAAAGAGTATGCAGGAAAGATGAAGGTACGTAAGCTCAATACGGATGAAAATCCTGAGGTCGCAGGTCGCTATCAGGTAATGAGTATCCCGACCATCCTATTTTTTAAGAATGGACAGGTTGTCGAGAAGCTTGTTGGGGCGAGACCGAAGCGACAGTTCAAGGAACTGATTGATACGTTGCTGGCACAACCAGCCGGTTCAGCCTAAGGATTATCGTTACCTGCTGCAATGCTCGTCGAGTTGCGCATTGTCAATTTCGCCCTCATTGAGCAACTGAGCCTTCAATTCCAGTCCGGGTTTACGGTCTTGACCGGGGAGACCGGGGCAGGTAAATCCCTCCTCATCGATGCCATTGCATTATTGGTCGGTGGGCGAGCCTCGACCGACCAGATCCGTTCTGGAGAAGACGAAGCTCAGCTTGAAGCCGCCTTCTCTCTTCCCGATACTCATCCACTCCTCCAACGGCTGCGGTTACAGGACATCATCGGTCAGAACGAGTCTGAGCTGATTCTTCGGCGCGTGCTCTCCCGATCTGGCCGCCATCGAGTGTATGTCAATGGCAGCTTGTACCCCCTGCGAGTGCTTGAAGAGCTGGGGGGTACTCTCGTCGATATCCATGGTCAGCATGAGCAGCAATCGCTACTGGCGAGCACCAAACAATTAGAGGCGCTCGATGGATTTGGGCGTCTCACCGAGTTGCGCGAGCAGTATGAGCACATCTACCAAGGGTGGAAGGAATTGCGTAGGGAGCTGGAGGCGTTGCAATTCGACATCGTTGACCGTGGAAAACGTGAGGATCTGTTGCGGTTTCAGGTTCAGGAGATTGAACAAGCCGGCCTGTTGCCCGATGAAGAAGAGCAGCTTCGTAGTGAGCGGCAGCGACTGATGCATGCGAACCGGCTCAGAGAATTGGCCCACGAAGCACATGCAGAATTGCAGGCGGATGAACAGGCTGTTCTCACCAGGCTGGGACGAGTTGGGCGAACTCTTACAGAGCTGGTTCAGATCGATCCGGCGATGGGTGATTGCGAACACATTGCGACAGAGTCAGCGATCCCACTCAAAGAGCTTGCCGGACGGTTGCGTGACTACTCGCAACGATTAGAGGCCGATCCTGCCAGACAGGCTGTTGTGGAAGACCGGCTCGATCTGATCCAGCGGTTAAAGAAGAAGTATGGAGGATCAGTTGAGGCGGTTATCGCGACTGGTCAACGGGTGCAAGAGGAACTTCAATTATTAGACAACCATCAAGAGCGGACTGCTGAGTTGACCTCGCAGCTGGACGCAGAAGCCCATCGTCTCCGCACATTGGCACAACAGTTGTCACAGAAGCGAACTGATGCGGCCAAGCGGATGACGACATCGGTGGAAGCAGAGCTGGCCGCGCTGAAGATGGAGCAGGCGATCTTTCAGGTAATGGTCTCGAGAGATGAGTCGCCCGAGGGGATTGGGCCGACTGGGTGCGATCAGGTGGAGTTCCTTCTCTCGAGCAATCCGGGTGAACCGCCACGACCGTTAGGCCGGGTGGCATCCGGTGGGGAACTCTCGCGCATCATGTTGGCGCTGAAGACGGTATTAGCAGAGATGGATCAGGTTCCGGTTCTCGTGTTCGATGAAATTGATACGGGAGTCGGCGGGGCAGTGGCTGCAGCGATGGGAACAAAATTGCGTACACTCGGATCGTTCCATCAAGTATTCTGTATCACGCATCTTCCTCAAGTCGCGTCGCAAGCGGAGCACCATTTGCTTGTGGAGAAGGGACTGGACGGTCAACGGACGTCTACGTCGGTGAGAATGCTCAAGGGGGTGGGGCGAGAAGAAGAAATCGCCCGGATGTTGGGCGGGTCGATCATCACGAAAAAAGTGCGTGAAACGGCAGCAGAACTTATCGCGGGGGCGAAGGAGAAGCGGTCGAAATGAACGTGCACATTGTGGAGTAACGCGGGCTACGGGCGATCGGTTGAGAGTCGTTTGGCGAGGCGATGGGCCAATCGGACCATGCCAGCTGAGCGATCGGCTGGATCCAACAGCACATTCATGACATACAGGCGGCTGGAGTCAGCCAAGGCGGCGGTGAGCCCTCGCTCGAACTCCCCTTGGGTGTTGATTCGTGTGCCGACTCCGCCTCCGATCATGTCGCAGATCCGTTCATAGCCCCACTCGTGGACGTCGTTGAAGGGGCCTTCGAGAATCTCCCGTTCAGTGGAGTAGCCTCGATTGTTGAGCACGATCACGATCGGCGTCTGACCATACCGCACGGCGGTTGAGAGTTCCGTTCCCGTCATTTGAAACGCACCGTCACCGACCAGTACGATTGGTCTCAACGAGGGATCGGCAAACGAAGCGCCCACCGCTGCCGGGACGGCAAATCCCATCGAAGTGTAATAGGCGGGGGAGAGGAATTCGAATCGTCGATGGACGTGGAGGTCGGCTGCTGCAAAAAGCGATTCCCCGACGTCGGCGATCACGAGCGTGTGCTCGTTCAACAGACTATCGAGGTGGCGGAAGAGGCCATTTAAGGTTACGGGGGTATCCGGTGCAATGATGTCTTGCCCTACTGCGAGCGGTGCCGGCAGCGGGCGAGAAGGAAATGAAGGGAGAGGGTTACTCACCAGTGCCTTCACGAAGTCTTGGAACCGGATGGCATCGTAGCGGTGGTGTTTGATGGCTACCCGATCGGCTGTCGCATGAATGGTCCGGCCTTCCGATAGCAATGGTGAATCGGCATTGAGATCTTCGACATCGGACAAGATCGATCCCAGGATGAGCAGGCAGTCTGAGGCATTGATGAATTGCTGAACCTCGTCACGCGCAATGAGGCCCCCGTATACTCCGGCGTAGAGTGGGTGGTCTTCACGGATGACAGATTTGCCCAGCAGGGTTGAGGCGATGGGGACATTGAGTCGTTCGACCAGGCGGGTGAGATCGTCTTGCAGTCCGAACCGCCCGATCTCTGCGCCGGCTAAGATCGCGGGCCGGCTGGCCATGGTCAACATAGCCCGGACTTCGGCGATGGCTTCATCTAGCGCGGCAGTATCGCTTGGCTCATCGTCGAGGCACAAAGGCCGTAACGGGTGTGCCAGTGGTGTATGCACGAGATCGCGAGGGATTTCGATGTAGATCGGGCGGCGATAGCGCAACAGCGCCGCAAAGGCCCGATCCATTTCTCGTTCGGCGGTTGAAGGGTCGTCCAGGGAGATGGCCGCGACCGTAATCTTCTCGAACACCTCGCGTTGTGTAGAAAAATCACGCACCATGTGGTGCATGTAAGGCGTGCGAATACGCTCCGAGAGCCCAGGCGATCCGGTGAGCAATACGACGGGTGATCGTTCGGCATAGGCGCAGGCGATCGCATTCACGGTATTGAGTCCACCGACACAGTACGTCACACAGACTGCTCCGATGCCGTTAATACGCGCATAGGCATCTGCGGCGAACCCTGCACAATCCTCGCGCGTGGTTCCGACATGCTGAATCGGTGAGGCCTCGATCAGCTGGTAGAGGCTGAGGACATAATCGCCGGGGATTCCGAAGATATGACGGACTCCCAACTGGTGGAGCCGATCGATCACGGCGGAACCAATGGTTGGTGTTCGATTCATCTTTGGATTTCCTGGTTAATAGAGTGGAAAAGATTCCCTGTTTCATGCATAGGCGCAGCAAACCACAGCGCAAGTCAGCCGTCAAGTAATCGAAGGCATCGGGAAAGGCTTGACGTTCAGGTCGTGCCATTGGATAAGTACGCCATGACATTTCATGATGACAGTCCCCGCGGACATATTCGCCTCTCTCGCACAGCTTCGACCGAGGCCTGGGGGCATCTCTGGATCTATGCCGGGTATGTCGAGGAGGTCAGCGGTAATCTGACTTCCGGCGATGTAGTCGATGTCATCGCGCCGAATGGACGATTCTATGCCAGAGGTCTCTATAATCCTGAGTCCAAGATCCGCGTGCGGATACTGACCTTTGACGACGAACCTATTACAGAACAGTTTTGGAGAGGACGGCTTGCGCAGGCTGTTAGGCTACGTCGGCGAATGGTGACCGGCACGAATGCCTATCGCCTTGTCTATGGAGAAGCGGATCGATTGCCGGGCTTGATTGTGGATCGATTCGACGATGTCTTGGTCATGCAGACCCTATCCTCCGGTATGGACCATCGGAAAGACCAGTTGGCCGATCTCCTGTGTCAGGAATCTGGAGCGATGCGAGTGTATCTGCGCAACGATGCCAAAAGTCGCACCCTGGAGGGTCTGCCGCTCGAAAAAAGATTTCTTCGAGGAGACGGTGCGACGGTGGTCGAAATTCAGGAAGGGCCGGCTCGATTTCTTGTCGATATCGAGCGAGGGCAGAAAACCGGTTGGTTTTGTGATCAGCGCGAGAACCGATTGGTGACGGCGCGGTTCGCAGCCGGTGCCGAGGTGCTGGAGGTGTTTGCTCATACTGGAGCCTTTGGGATTCATGCGGCGCTCGCGGGGGCGAAATCAGTGGAAGGACTGGATGTGAGTGAAGACGCCGTGGCGCTTGCGCGCAACCATGCGCAGCTCAATAAGGTGGAGGATCGTTGTGCCTATCGAACGGCAGATGCCTTCGATGAGATGCGAAAGCTGCAACGAGCCGGGCGCCGCTACGATCTGGTGCTGCTTGATCCGCCGGCCTTTGCCCGCAGTAAACAGGCTGTGCCCCGTGCGTTGGCTGGATACAAAGATGTGAATTTGCTTGGGATGCGGCTCACCAAGCCCGAGGGATTTCTCGCCACGAGTTCCTGCTCCCACCACGTGACCGAACAGGAATTATGGACTAGCATTCGGCTAGCAGCGCGAGATGCGAAACGGGATATCCGTCTGCTTGAACAGCGGGGGCAGTCCAGCGATCATCCCATCCTTGCCACCATGCCGGAAACGCGCTACTTGAAATGTTTCATCCTACAAGTTCTCTAGCAGAATGCGGGAAAACCATTTTGGTCTCGGAGAACTTCTATGGTCCACACGTATGGCACAACAGAAGCACCTTCCCGCAGGATGCTCAAAAAGACCGTTCAGTAAGGCCGCAGAGAGTGAAGGCCCGAGGCGTACCCTCGTGGTACGTTGAGGGTCTGAACGATGCGAGAACGACGCTGGAGGACTTTTTCAGCATCCTGCTAATCGCTTGGTGGTTCGAAGTGGCCCGATGGGCGATTCTGCCATGGGATTGTCGACTGTTTGGCCTGTTTGACGAGGCTACGCAAATTCACTTCCGCTGCTCGGAGTAATTTTGGTTCGCCGCTTTGCACAATAGCAGTGAGCAGGACATACAGTGAGCGATCCATTTGTGACCCGGCGAGAATGCGTTCTGTGATAGGATCTGGGCCTGCAGGAATGGAACCGGCATCTTCCTCTGGATCGTCAAACAAGGTACGGAATGAGGTTGGATGGCTGAAGAGCCAGGCTGGGGGGATCTTGAGCGCTGCGGCAAGTGCTTCGAGTCGTGAGAGAGAGAGGTCAGTCTCTCCCGCCTCTATCTCCGCTATTACGTGGGGAAGGAGAGATAACTCGGTTGCCAAGTCGTCGACTGAACGGCCTCGTGAGATACGCCACGCTTGAATCTGCTCTCCCAGCGCCATGGCGCGATAGTACTGAAAAATGAACTCGCTCCGCAACCTCCTTCTATGGGTCTGTGTTAGGATAGACCTTGAAACACAACAGTTTATGTGAAATTTAACTCACTGGAAGATGGGCGATCAAATCAGGTATAATGCGCAACAGTTTTACTGTCGATCCGGTGAGGAGGGGCATGATGTTAGGAACAGATATTCGTGGAATTATTGCAGAAGAAGAAGAAGTTCAACGACGCAAAGATGCCTTGAAGTCGCTCCTAAGTATGCGTTCCAAGCAGTTGCGAGAGTCGTTGGAACAACGGATCAAGCGGGCTCGGACGTGTGGGGACTGGATCCAGCTTTCTCAGGAAGAATGTGCCACGCTTCACAAGCGGGAAAAGCTTCATCTCAAGTCTCAGTTCGATAAGCTTCAGCACGAGCAGGATCGTACCAGAGGGAAGCTGACGGCACTGAAGCGAGCGAAGGCACGGGCTCAACGGATTCGGGCTGCCGAAGCCGCATCTGGGCGGAAGCGCCGCTGAACTGGTTCTGTCTGCCATGATGCGCTAGCGTGACTCCCTCACCCCCCCTCCTGACGCGGTCGCAGCGGGATTATATTCGTGACCTCCTACTTGATAGGCACGTACGCACACGAGAACGTGCCTTCGTGGTTGAAGGCGCCCATGCTGTTCGGGATCTCCTGACTCGGCATCCTGAACAGATTCTCACAATCGTCACCGCGTCAGGTTATCTGGAGAAAGAGAAGCGGAACGACCGGCTACTTCGATTAACTGCCTCGACGCAACAATACTCCTGCCCAGACCTTCAGTTCTCAAAACTATCAGACTTGGATACCCCGCAGGGCATTCTCGCTGTCGTGCGGCAGCCGACATGGGACGAAAAGGAGGTGCTTGGACAGCCGAGTGTTTTGGGGATCTTTGGAGAGCAGCTACAAGATCCTGCCAATGTTGGGGCCATTATTCGAACAGCGGCAGCGCTCAATGTAAGTGCGCTGTGGCTCACACCGGAATCTGCCGATGTTTTTCATCCCAAGGTGGTTCGTGCAACGAGCGGTGTGTTGCTCGTGCTGCCGATCTTTGCTGCGAAAGATGTGTCCGGGCTGATCAGGCAAGGCTGTCAGATTTTTGCAGCAGAAACCGCAGGGGAGAGGGTTGGTTCAATTGATGAAATTCACCAGGCGCCGAGAAAGTTGGTTCTTGCTTTTGGCAATGAAAGTTGTGGTTTATCAGTTCAGACCATCGATCAGGCTACCAGTCGATTTACTATACCGCTCAACCGCGGTGTAGAATCTCTTAATGTGGCGGCATCCGTAGCGATTGCCACATTTTTCTTCTCTCGGCTTTCCAAAGGGACCTGACTCAAGGCCTATCCGCTCTGGCAATGGCCACGTCGCCTAATCAGCAGTCACAAAATTGGGTGTGAAGAATGGTGCCGAGGGACAGAATTGAACTGTCGACACCAGCCTTTTCAGGGCTGTGCTCTACCAACTGAGCTACCTCGGCATGATTCATGGCAAGATGAGGGAGGCACTGTTACAGGATTGTCAGAAAAAAATCAAGCAGCCGCACTATTCTTCTAAATATTCGACACAGTTTTTCCTCCTGTCTCAGGGTGCCATAGCGGTGGTTGCTCGATGTGCGCAGTGAAGAGCAATCCGCCTACTCTCTCTGAAGAAGTTGGGAAATCAGAAGGCCCTCGCCGGGGCAAATGGCACGTCTCGGCCTGCCAGTGGGTGGGCGGGTGAGAATGACGTGCGCAGTTGGGGGCATCCCAGCCACCTCTTGTAAAGTGATAGTTTGCTCGACGGTGAATAGGGCTGAGGAGATTGCGATGAAGAAATCTAAAGGCGGTGTGTTGCTTGCTGTCGGATTGCTGGCGATGGTGGTGCTATTCGGCTGTAGTCAAGAGACGCCGATAGAGAAGACGAAAGCTGCGGCTGCGTCCGGCAATGCGGCCACGCCGCGGTGGATGCGATAAAGACTCCGATGGATAAGGCCCGTCAGACCGAAAGTGTGTTGGGGCAGTCAGCTGAGCAGAGGGCCGCTCAGAGCAAGGAACCGACGCAGTAGAAGGGGGGAGGGGTGCCCTGGTTGGTCCCCCGTGCTCACGGAACCCCCACGATGAAAAGTGGTCGCTTGGGAAAAGGTCGCGCTTCAACGCGACTGGGGTTGGGCGGGTGAGAAGGTTGTGCGCAGTTGGGGACCAAGCCAGGCCACCCCTTGAAAGAAGGTAACGAGCGAGCTTGGAGGGATCATTGGTAGCAAGGGAATAAAAAGGTGTCAGCATTGTTTGAGTTGACGGCTGTGAGTTTGGCGAATATGGTTCCAGACTGACACCTTTCCCCCCAAGCAATGAAACTCGTGAGCGCTCCACCCACGTTCATATCAGCCACACTTCAGCCACAGGTTGAAGACTTCCAGAATGAAAAAAGGAAGTTTGGGAGCGGCTGCGAATATACAAGCCGCTGATTGTATTCGTTAACAGGATCTTCTAATCTGCCACGAACCATCAGCGACGAGCAGCTCTGCATAACAGCCGTGAGTGAATCATGCCACCATTCGACATTTCCGGATACGTCTTTCCTATCGTGTCTGGCACCCCACAGGTCAATCCAGAGCCACCGCACGATAGGACTTTTATGGTCGATCGGTTTCTTGGTTCCGGTTTTTGGGTGGACAATCAAGGTCATTTCCTTACCTGTGGGCATGTTCTTCAGGAGTTGAAACCTGGCCAATGTCCCGCGATTGGCCAACCTTTCGGAGAAGCGAAAGACCGCTACATTCGCGTCGTTGAATCCACTATTCATCCCACATTAGATATGGCTGTGGGCACTGCGAAACGATCTTCTCCGTCTCAGTTTCTACCGCCACACCCTATGGACATTATTCCCGGCCTTGATGTCACCGCCTTTGGGTTCACAGAATGGGGAAAGTCAGATGGCTCTCTCAACATTGACGTTCGTTACTTAAAGGGTCATGTCTCCCGGACATCTACCGAACCATCGGGCCTACCGACTTCATATGTCGTGGAGGTGTCGTTCGGATGCCCGAGTGGTTTTAGCGGCACGCCTCTCCTCGCCGATTTTAAAGTAGTTGGGATGTTGTACGGCAATGTCGAATCGAAGCTTCAAGGTTACTCGCTGACTGAGGCACGGGACGGTGAGAACTTGTACCGTGAAACCGCCTACCGCATTTATGAGTATGGGTTATGCCACCGTATTTCCGATCTTGTGGAATTCCTTGCTTCATGTGGAATAAGACCGTTCGAATGAACAGCACCACTTCTTGTAACCAATGTTCGACTTCCAGTGTGGCCAAACTGTGGCAGAACTATCGTGTCCGATCATGTTTAACTGGTTCCTCTTCTACCTCTGACTCTTCGGCAAGTGATTCAGAACGAAACGATGAAGGAAGATCGGGACCCATAGTCTCTGAGCAGGTAGGGTTTTCAAATCTCGCCCCCTCTATCATTTTCTGATAGGCAAAGCTGGGCAAGCTTCTGGGCTGCCGCACAATGACAGTCATGAGCGCTCTGGTATTTCATCCACTTGCTCCCTTCAGGATGGCCTGGTCGATCCTCGATTGCGCGTGTCGAACGATATACATGCTCCCTCCAAGCTTGCTCGTTATGTCTCTAGGGATGGGGGCTGATTGATCTTCCACTGCGCGCGTCCAACGAGGGCCTTCGGAGGCCGCGCGTTGCGCGAGCACAGAAGATCATCAGGCTCCATCCCTCTTCTCTTTGAAAGGGCGGCGGGGATTATGTTATACAGCGCTTCCCCTGGTTGGTCGGACTACCCAACAATTCCTTCGCTCATCTCATGGAACGAGAAACCAAAACATATGTGCTGAAGCGGCCGGTTGACGAGGCCGTTCCCCGGACGCTGTCCATCGATTATGCTGCAGCGTTGAATGCGCAGCAGCTTGCGGCGGTGACTGCGGGCGAAGGGCCTTCGCTGGTCATCGCCGGTGCCGGCAGCGGCAAGACTCGCACCCTGGTGTACCGCGTGGCCTATTTGATCGACTCGGGGATCGATCCTTCCCAGATTCTCCTCCTGACCTTTACGCGAAAATCATCGCAAGAAATGCTTGATCGGGCCGGTGAGTTGATCGGCGTACGCAGCGAACGTGTTCGTGGCGGCACGTTCCACTCTGTGGCCAATATGTTGCTCCGGCGCTATGGCCGGTCCATCGGCCTTGAGCCGGGCTTCACGATTCTCGATCGGGGCGACGCTGAAGACTTGATTGCCTTGGTTCGCGCGCAGCTGGGTTTGAACGAAAAGGATAAGCGCTTCCCTCGCAAGGGGACGATTGCGGAGATGTTCAGCAAGTCTGAGAATACGTTACGCCCGCTCGACGAGATCGTGGTCGAAGAGTTCGATCATTTTTCCGACCATCTGGATGCACTGGAACAGTTACAGCGAGGATATCAGGCGTCGAAGCGCCAGCGTCAATTGGTGGATTATGACGATCTGTTGGTGTTGCTGCGTCGGCTTGTGAGGGAAGATGAAGGAGTCCGTCGGACGATTTCATCGCTGTATCGATACATCCTGGTGGATGAGTATCAGGACACCAATCGCTTGCAGGCGGATATCGTGCGGCATCTTGCCTCCACCCATCAGAATGTGATGGTCGTGGGTGACGACGCGCAATCGATCTATGCCTTCCGCGGTGCGACGTTCAAGAACATCATGGAATTCCCAACGCTCTTTCCCGGCACCATTATTTATAAGCTGGAGGAGAATTACCGCAGTACCCAACCGATCCTGAATCTCGCGAATACCATAATTGAAGCGGCGACGGAGAGGTACAGCAAGCATCTCTTTACGAGAAAGCTCGATGGGCCGTTGCCGGTCCTGGTGGAGGCGGCAGGGGAGAATGCCCAATCGCGCTTCATTGCGCAGAAGATTTTGGAGTTGCGGGAGGAAGGGGTTCCGCTCAGCGAAATGGCCGTGCTCTTTCGATCGAGCTTTCACTCGTTCGATCTTGAAATTGAGCTCTCTCGTCACGGACTGCCGTTTATCAAGCGTGGCGGGGTGAAATTTATCGAGACTGCCCATGTGAAGGATTTGCTGGCCCATATGCGTGTCGTGGCCAATCCCTTGGATGCCGTGAGTTGGCATCGCGTGCTCATGCTCGTCGAGGGTGTGGGACCCAAGAAGGCGCAGGATGTCATGGCCGCATTGGTGAAATCGGACAAGCCGTATCATGCCCTTCGTGAGATGACGGGGCGATCCGGGAAAGGACTCAAGGATTTGGCCCTGACGCTCGAAAGTCTCGCCGGATCTGGAGATCTTCGGCCGGCCGAGCAAGTGAACCATATTTATGAGTACTACTTGCCGATTCTGAAGACCCAATACGACGACTATCCTAAGCGCATGCGGGACCTGGATCACTTGCAGACGATTGCGGAGGGGTATCAGGAGATTGAAACGTTTCTGTCTGATCTGGCGCTGGAGCCACCGGATGGGAGTGCCGCCGGCGTGGAGGCAACCGATCGAGACGACGAACGACTGGTATTGTCCACGATCCATTCTGCCAAGGGGCTTGAGTGGCAATGTGTATTTGTCATCTGGATTGTGGATGGAAGATTCCCGTCGGTCTATTCGTTTAGTGAAGATGAGGGGCTGGAAGAGGAACGCCGGTTATTCTATGTCTCTGTGACGAGAGCCAAGCGGCATCTGTACCTGACCTACCCGATCAATGTGTTCGATAGGGGAAGCGGGATGATCCTGTCGAAGCCGTCCCGATTTTTGGACCCTGTGTCGCCGGGACAGCTGGATCAATTGGTCTTGATGGAGGAAGGTGGGCGGGCGGACTGGTATTCTCGGGACGATCATTGACAGGATGCTGAAAAAGTCCGCCAGCGTCGTTCTCGACTCATCAAAATCCTCAACGTACCTCTGAGGGTACGTCTCCGGTTTCGATTCGCCTGCGGCCTTGCTGAACGGCCTTTTTGAGCATCCTGTATGGCCATGAATAATGCGGACTGAGATCGATGATGCGTACGTTATGCAGAGCGGTCGCGACGGGACTCCTCATTGGCGGACTTTCCCTTGCCCCGAATGTGGGGATGTCGGAGGATCGTCTGCCCTCCACAGACCGGATGTGGCATCAGTTACTCGGCGAGGCCAACGCGCTTGGCCTTCCCACGAAGTTCCTCAATGCAATCCCACCGAATTTCATTCAATTTGAGTTTGACGATTTGCACAGTTATGCGGCCGAATACCATCCTGGAGAGCATCGGATGGTGCTCAATCGCGCCCTGTCCTTTAATGGAGCTGGAGCCGCGTTGCGTCCGCTCAGCCGACTCACCCATGCCCAGATCGAAACGCTCTACCATGAACTGTTCCATGCCTACATCGATTACCTGGTGACAGTGGTACAAGCCTCGCCTGGGAAGGCGTTGGATCCGGTGCTCGCTTTTGCGAGAGTCCAGCAAGGCTGTCGCTATGGCGCAGTGGTGATCACACCGGTTGTGCAGCGAAAGCGCGACACTGAGGAGCGGTTTCTGACCGAACAAGAATCTTGGGAAGCGCTGAACGAAACATGGGCGGTGTTTATTGGATGGGCCGTGTGGAACCAGATGGAAGTAACCAGCGGTGCAGGACGATCGATTCAGAAATCTGGAAAGAACCAGGATGAGTGGATACGTCGTCTCAGGAATGCCGATCGAGAAGGGATTCTTCTCGGATATTACGAACCGGAAGATTCTGGTGAGCGGGCCATCGCTCGGAAGCGATACTTGGCCCCTGCCTCGCGTTTGTCGGAGCGAGAAGCCAAGATGCTGATGAAGGATGTTCTTGAATTTTCCCCGACTCTTCTCGCCCGCGCGAGCGGGGCGTTCTCAGGTGTTGGGGGCGTCAGTCCACGAGACGGCACGTGTGGATCCGGGTAATACGTATTTGCATAAGATCATGAAATATCGCTAGAAACATACAGTGGCACTGGAATGGTTTGCCTATACCAGGGCTATAATAAAATAAAAATATGGGGAAAATGAGCTGGGAGCGGCAGTGGCAGTAAAGTTCCTACGGATAGGTGTGCTTTAAGAAAAACAAGAAAAATCTGCTTTTTAGTCTTGACTTCACAGTACTTCATCAATAGAATCCAGCGTTTCATAAACAAGTCTGTGTTCACAGCTCGCCGTATCATCCTTATGTAATTAGGGAAGAGGAGCCGTGCGTGGACCGGCTTGCTTTTCTTTTTTCATCACAGTGATGAGAAGAGGAAGGCAATCGTACGGACACCAGATTTATTTTTTCGTGTCGCATGCAGGGTGTTTCGGGCAGGTACCCAAGTGGCCAAAGGGGGCAGACTGTAAATCTGTTGCCATC
>ERZ1292625.960-Hain-H41-01um-R1-960-length-38406-cov-15_pt1 | contig 38406 bp, 36 predicted proteins | sample MGYA00564400_ERZ1292625 | MGnify/ENA primary metagenome ERZ1292625 (study PRJEB36523, sample SAMEA6512639) | groundwater metagenome | collected 2019-01-08 | study: AquaDiva: Metagenomics assemblies of 32 groundwater samples
AACTCTTGACAAGTGTTTATTTAATAGTACAATCAAAAGAGATTAGTTAAGTTAGCTTCTGGTTTAGATCAATTCATGCAACAAGACGAACAAGTACAAACACAGACAAATTCTGGATATGGGCCTAGGCGCATTCCTGATGCTGATCTTCCAACAGAATATGTAGAAGGAATTTTAGACATTGCCCATGAGGGTAGTGGGCTTCTTCGTCCAAAAAATTTTGCGCCTAGTGCTGACGACATTTATATTTCAAGCTCACAAATTAGAAGGTTTAATCTTCGTGTGGGAGATAAAGTAGGGGGTCAAGCAAGAAGACCTAAAGAAAATGAAAGATATTGGGGGCTTTTAAAACTTGAAAAAATTAATGATTCTGATTCAGAAGAGTTTCTAACTAAAAAAAGAATAAGTTTTGATGACATGATGGTTATCTATCCTGATGAACAGCTTAAACTTTCTACCGCTGAAGATGTTTTAACAACTAGAATGGTTGATTTGGTTGCTCCTGTTGGTTTTGGTCAAAGAGCTTTAGTTGTTTCACCTCCAAAAGCCGGTAAAACATGGTTAGTTAAAGATATGATTACGGGGATTGCAACTAACTACCCTGAAATGCCTATAGCTGATAGTCTACAGACAGACAGCATCGCTACGCGGGCAGAAAAACAAGAAAAAAGCGGTAGTCCGAAAGCCGTAGACAGTAGACAGGTTCACTTGATGGCTGTTTTAATAGGAGAAAGACCAGAAGAAGTAACAGATATACTTCGTCATTTGCAAAAGGTAACTGACGGTAAAGGTGAAATTGGAGCATCTAATTTTGATGAAGCACCTGCCGACCAAACAAGAGTAGGAGAATTGGCCTTAGAAAGAGCCAAGAGACTTGTGGAAGATGGTAAAGACGTTGTTTTACTTCTCGACTCTATAACCAGAATGGCTAGGGCATATAATTTGGCTCTACCAACTTCAGGAAGAACTTTAACTGGTGGATTTGACCCAGTAGCTTTGTATCCTGCAAAGAAATTTTTTGGAGCTGCTAGAAAGATTGAAAATGCAGGGTCCCTAACCATTATTGGAACATGTTTAATTGAAACAGGTTCTAGAATGGATGACTTGGTCTATGAAGAATTCAAAGGTACTGGTAACATGGAGCTTCATTTAACCAGAAAACTTGCAGAAAAGAGAATTTTTCCTGCAATTGATGTATCAAAATCTGGAACAAGACAAGATGAATTATTGTTTGGAAAAGAAAAGCTTACAAAAGTTAATACCTTAAGACGTATGATAGATATGATTAGTGAAGATGAAAGAACAGAAACACTTCTGGAAAAGCTTGGAAAAACAAAAGATAATGACAGCTTCCTAGATTCCCTCAAAACTGTTTAGATTTTAGTGTACGTTACAGATCTTCCTTTGCCATGAGAGAGAAGTATTCCCATTGATGTAAGTTTAGCTAGATCTCGGGAAGCAGTGATCTGAGATACTCCAAATTGTTTTTGTACATCTTTATTCGTGATTTTTTTATTTGGATTTTCAAGATAATTTATTATTTTTTCCAGTCTTTCGTTAATTTTCCAATAAGATGTTGATATCAAATTTTGTGTTTTGTTATTTTGTATATTAGCTAAAGTCTTTTCCATTCCTTTTAGTACTCCAAGACTAAAATATTCCAACCAAATTGTTGCACTACTATGTAGTCCGATGCTTTTTGATGCCTTTTTGAAAGAAGTCAGATCAGATCTATAATAGTCTTCCAAAACCAAAAGTCCTCTAAGGTCATATCCATGTTGTGCTAGAACTAAATGTGATAAAAGTCTAGCAACTCTTCCTGTAGCATTTTCAAATGGTGAAAGTTGAATAATTTCAATTTGTAGAAGCCCTGCCTTTATAATTGGATGATCGTTTCCTGACTCTATATATTTTAGAATTTCAAGGACTTCGGACTCTTTTGACTTAAAATAAGAAGTGGTAGAACCAAAGACCTTTTTAGATGACATATCGTAAATGTTTAAAATATCTTTGGTTGTCAATATTTCTCTTGACCCAGTCCAATTGTTTCTAATATGATCGAGGGCATTTTTATAAGCGACAACCTCCTTTTGACTATTTGACATCTTCTTCGACTCTGAAGCTGTTAACATCTTAGCCATCTGTTTTTTTGAAAGAGGATTGTCTGCAAGAGTTAAGCCCCAGTATATTTTTTCCAAGTTTGCTTCCCATCTCAATTTGAGCTCTTTTCGTGGTGAGAGTGGAGTTATTAATATTTTGGTTCTTAACTTGCTAGACAAATCAAGGTTCTCTGCCATATGGTCGGAGAAATGAAATGGTAAATTGATCATATTATTTATAATATGACAAGCTTTGCTTATCATATATTTTTTAATCGTATCACAATCATATCACAAGTTTAAATCTTGATATTTAAAAGGAAATGAGGCTATATGTGGGATATTAGATATGATTAAGATGTGATTAATATAAATGTAAAATGCCTATTGACAAGGTATTTTGCTGAGTAGATACTGATTTATATTGATATCGATTAGATATCGTAGAGAAATAGGAGGTGAGCTTTATTAAATGTTAAAAAATATTGGAGCAACAGAGATTATAGTAGTCGCAGTTTTACTTTTAGTTTTCTTTGGAGGTAAAAAACTCCCAGAATTAGCTAAAGGCATTGGAGACTCTATTAAAGAGTTTAAAAACGCAGTGAAAGGAAAGTAACTGTAAGTTAATTTAGGACAAGATATATGTTATCTGCCCATAACAAATTATATACAAAGTTAGCTACTCCCATATTGGGGGTAGCTTTCTTGTTAATGTCGACCAGTTTAGTGCTCGCTGCAGATACTACTGTGGGTGAGTATCTTTATACTGATGAATATTTACCTGATACGGGTGCAGTTTGTATTTTAAATGTTAAAAATACTGATGGATCGGCATTAATAAGTTCACAGAGTTTGACTTCAACGGCTGATGGTTGGTATGGATATACTTTTACTTCACCAACAACAGTTGGTTATTATCGATCTGAAATTTGCTGCGATGTTGGTGGCGATCACATGTGTATTGACAAGAGTTTTAATATAAATCCTGAAGTTAGTTCAGGATCTGCGTTATCTTCAAGTGACATCGCAACTGCAGTCTGGGGTTACTCGGGTAGAACTCTAACAGGATTTAATAATATAGTCTCTGATGTTTGGGGTTACGCTACGCGTACTTTGACAAGTGGAACTAATATAATAAATACAACGACCACGACTGAAGTAACACAAATCAAAGAAACAGCAAATGAGACACGTCTTCTATTAGAACAACTTGTAAATAAACCGGTAATTGAAAATTCATTAGAGGAATTAAAAGACATTGATTTGGGCGATAAGATAAATGAAAGTAAGAAAATTTCAAATGAATTATATATAAATTTATTATTGTTAAGTTCAACTGTAACAAAAACAAATAAAGATTGGAATAAGTTGACAGATAGGGAGATACTAGACAACTTGGCAGATAGTAAGAATTTAATCGGTGAAGATAGTGATTCGTCAGGTACAGATAGTTTTTTTGGCAGAATCAATTATCTGAGGGACACTTGGGGAATTAAAGAAAGTGATGACCTTAGAGAAGAGATGAAAGCAGTAAAAACATCGTTGGGTTATGTGCAAACTGGAATTTCAAGTTATGGTAAAAGTAGATCATTACAAAAAGAAATTTCTGGTGCTACATCATACCTAACCACATCGGAAAAAATCTTGATTTTACTTAACAAAAAAATAGATGAGACAGAAAGACTAACTTATTTGTTAGATAATAACTTAGTTGAAATAAATAAGATTTTAGGATCTTGGACAAGTGATTCATATTTGGAAGTTAAAGAGCCAGTCGGTATCTTAGCCAAAAATGTAATTGCAATTAATAAAGTTCCACGAGGGATTCTTGCAATTGAATCTGTTTATACAGATATTACAGGTGAAAAGAAATTAAAAAATAAAGTATTGGGACTACGAGCTTTACTTTTTGCAAATAAAAAACTATTGATAGGTGGGCAAAAAACAGCATTAATTGCAAATTGGCTAGAAGAAGGAAGTTTGGTTATTAAAACTTTGATCACAAATCCATCGACATTAATATCCCAAGATGTTCCATTAAAATATTATTTACCAAAAGAGGTTAAAAAAGAACATATTATCGAGACTGACGCGGGTATTGAAATCAAATATGATACCGAGAAGGATCAATTATATGTTGAAGGAAATTTCGTATTAAAAGCAGGAGAGACAAGAACTATAAAAGTTAGAGTTGATGACGTATGGACTATCAGTGAATCTGAAATTGATAGTTTACTTAAACAAGCTGAAGAATTATCAAAACCTTTAGAAAAAACTGCATTTTTTGCCCAAGGTATAACTTTAAAGAGTGATATTGACGTAAGTTTAGCTAAGGCACAAGATCAATTAAAAAATGGTACAACCCCAGAGGCAAAAATAAAAGCATACAGAGAGGCGGAATTAGAAATAATATCTGCTAAAGATAAAATTGAAAAAATGAAAGATATGGTAAGTCAAGCTCAATCGTCAGGGTCTATATTAGGATTTGTAGGTGGTTCACAAGCAATTGGCGTTTGGGGAATTGTCATTGCAATAGCCACTGGATTTGTATTTATGACTGTTTACATGAGAAAGTTATTGGGTAAGGAAGAGCATGCAAAAGTAAAAGTATTAGCTAAAAATACTAATCATTTTGACAAACTTGCAGTTTTCTTAGTAGTAGCAACAATATCAGGTTTAACCTCATCAATTCTAGTTAAAAAGTTTGTAATACCAACAGCAGTTAGGGCTAATACAAAAGAAGTAGTCTTAGGATCTACTACAATTGATTACAAACACTTAAAAATTGTGGAGTTGGTTTCAATTGATGGAGTTGTAAAAACTTATCAAGATGAAGGCTCGGAAGCAGTTGCAGAACTTATTGATTCAGGAAAATCAGCAGTGGAAGTTGAGAGAGGAGAGAAGAGAGTGAGAGCAGTCTATGAGGGTAAAGAGGTCTGGGTGAGTGTGGAGAATGTTTTAGTCAGATAGCAGGGTTCAACCCTACCATACTATAGTTCGAAATTTGGAGCGTCTATGTTGGGTTCGTTTTTGAAGTTTTCTACAAAATCTTTGTAAGATTTAATTTTTTTATGAACTATTAGATGGTTAGTGTCAAATTTATCCATAACTATGTGTTTGTTTAACCAAGCAGTATTTGTTAAACCTAAATAATCTGAATATGAAGAGTAGGCTCCGGTTAAATTTTTATCACGTTTAATCGGATTTAAATGAATATATTTAGTTAAATCCAATAGGTAATCTTCATTAATTGCATTTGTAGCCTTATATATACCTTGGAACAGGGCACCAACTCTGTCATATCGTTTATTAAAATACATTGAATAACGTGTGAATAAAGATTGTGTAAACTTTTTTATAGAGTTTCTATCTTTTTGCTTGATTATCAGATGAAAATGGTTTGGCATTAGGCAAAAAGCTAGGAGTTCAATCTCATCGTAATATTTTGATTGTAAACTTCTATACCGTAGGGTTGAACCCTGCGATGTGGGTGATAAATATTCTTTTAAGTAACTAAGAAAAACTTTGTAATCTTGGTCGTCTTGAAAGATCACGCGCTTTTCAACTCCACGATTATAAATATGGTAAATAGAATTATCTAAGTAAAATTTAACTGAGTTTTTAGCTGGCATATTTTTAGTATACAACTGTCAAACAGCAGGGTTCAACCCTACCATACTATAGTTAAATAAATAGTGGATGAGGATAGCTAGAAGTAACCCAATCGGCCATAAGTTTTTCTTATGGCGAAGCTGAATCACATTCAAAAAATATTGCATGATTAGAATTGTAGTTATGTGCATAGGAGCTACAAATAATATTCTATATAGTGGTGCATTTGGATTCATGGAATAAAAAATGGCTTCGGAGATTGAAAAGAGAAGCCCTAGAATAACTGCAACTTTGGTGGAGCTTGCCCACTTAGCCAAAAAAAACTTAAACAATTCTTCTATAACATATGGATAAGGAAGAAAGTTTTCAATAAGCAAAATAAAAAAAGGTGATACTAGAGCAGCAATATATTCCATTTATAACGTTAGTTGAATCTCATTCTTCTGATTTATTATTTATTGCCTTTTTAAATTCCTTAATAGAATCTGCAATTCCTTTTGACAATTCTGGTAACTTCTTGCCTCCAAAAAGAACTAAAAGAACAATTGCTATAACAATAATTTCTGTGCTTCCAATATTTTGTAACAAATTAAATCACTCCCTTTCTGAATACCTTATTTAATAATAACGTAAATTCAAATAATAAAATAAGCGGTAGTGTTAATAAAGCTAAGGATAAGATATCGGTAGGGGGCATGATAGCTGCGAACATTAAAGCAATCATGTAAGCGATTGGCCTTTGAGAAGTAAATATTTTATATGAAACTATTTTAAAATCCATGAGTAAACTCATTACAATTGGAAACTGAAAAGCAAGCCCCATGAAACTAGATGTAACTAAAATTTGGCTTAATAGCTTACTAATATCTAACATATTGCCAATATTTAATTCAATACTTTTAGTGAAAAAAATTGTAACTACATACTTCATCATTAAAAATCCAAACGCAAACCCTCCAATAAATAGAACAATACTAACAGGAAGAAGTGTCATTACAGATCGGTACTCCTTTACTTTTAGGGCAGGCTTTAAAAAGATTAACAACTGATATATTAAGAGTGGTATTGTTACAATTAGTCCTATTGATAAAGATGAACTAATAGCAAGGTTTAAAAACTGAAATGGGGAAGTAAAAACTATATTAACACCTCCTAAATCAAGTAATTTAATTATAAAAACAATTATCTTTTCATAGTAAAAAAATCCAATAACACCAGAAAGAATAAAAATAGAAGCAACAAATAATAATCGCTTTCTAACCTCTGATAAAAGAGGGAAGTAGCGATTAATATTTTCCTGGACAGTTAGTGGCACTTTATTTTTCACTTGCTGCTTTCTTGAATTCCTTAACAGATAAACCAACTGATTTGATAAATTCTGGTAATTTTTTGCTTCCAAAGAAAACAATGACTAATAGTGACAATACAACGATTTCTGTAGTTCCTAATTGTGGCATTAAACAACACCTCCCCTCGATTTTATTTTCTCGACTTCTTTAATAGCTGATCCATACTCTTTTTTTATTTTTTTAAGTTCTTTTCCAGCCTCACCAGCGCTTTTTGCCATATCTGTCATTCTTTTTCCACCAAACATGATGATAAGTACAAGTAAAATTAAAACAATTTCAGGTAGACCTAAGTTCATATGATCATAATAATCTAACTATTTTAGAGAAGCAAGAGTGGCTTTGAGTTTAGTGACTTTTAGAACTTGCCCCATTGTTCCTGGAGTTGAGTGTCCTGCAATTATTTCATCCCAAACTGCATCTGCAATGTCTGAAGCTGAGGCTCCACCTGCTGGAGTTTCAATGTATGTTCCAGTACCCAAGTCTCTTGTTTGTCCTAAAGTGTTTCCAGAGAATGTGTGGTTAAGTCTAACGCCAGTTCTAACTACACCTGTTCCAACATCAATTCCATATCCAGTATTATTAAATATCAAATTGTTTTCAAATACATTGTCTATTACAGAAGCACCAGAAAGATCAGCTCCATCTGCGCCGTTACCTGAGATTATATTTTGTACAATTTTTGTTCTTGTTGTAGTTGCTCCAATTTTAATACCATTTCCTACAGAGTCCTCAACCGCAGAGTTTTCAATTTGAGTTCGTGCAGAGCTTGATATATCAATTCCATTTCCTGTTGCACCTTTAACCCAGACATTTTTGATTAAGGCGTTATCACCAGTGACAGTAATACCATTGTCTGTTCCACCACTGGCAGTAGAGATATAAAAACCCTCAAATTCTACTGAATCTCCAGATATTGCAACTGTTGGCGCTCCTGGTGTACTTGGAACTAATTGAAATTGATAACCAGCACCTCTTACTTTAAGTGATGATTTTGTTATAGATAGTTTTTCTGTTGTTGTTGTAATGCCACCACTTGCAGTTGCAAGGGCAAATATTATATCTCCTGCACCTGCTGTAGCTAGAGTTTGGGCTTTATTGAATGTTGCAACTGCATTTGTAGGTGTTAGACCATCATTTATATCATTGCCACTGGTTGGGTTCCAATACCAAATTGCACCAACTGATCTATTTCTACCCCTTAAACTTTCAAGCATATAGAGCATCCCGTAATTAGCATCAGCCTGAATAATAGTAGGGGATGAGGATTGGGCAATATTAATTTGAGTAAACGCAGTTGGTTTTATTGGATTGTCTGCGTATTGATTAATAGCCACAACATTGCCTCCTGAAACCGTACAAAGTGTGGTATCTGGACCTGGTCTTGCCTCAAATGCAATTCTCCAGTCGTTTACAAGTTCTAAGGTTATACCAATGTAACTTCCACCACCCAGTGATTGTTTACCATAGGCGTTGGCAATTAAAGGATAATCTAAATTATTTAAATTTTCTTCATAGAGTCTAATTTGGTTAATAAGGTCTTGACAAGTAACTGAAGTTTGAGGTGAATCAACTTGTATTACTTTTTCCGATTTAAAGAAAGTTAAAGTGGCCATTGTTAATTAAATACAGAAACATTTAAAAATTTAGTTAGTTTTCCCGCTAGCATATCGTAAGTATAGTCTTGACCAATTTTAAGTGCGAGATATTTTTTTGGAATAATATCCGTTGTGTCTTGTTGCAAAAAAGCTTGGTTTTCCTCATCAAATATAAAATTAATAACATGAAGCTTGGTATTTTTAGGCAATTTTACAAGATCAAAACCACTTAGGTTAATAATTTTGGAGCTTGGATTTGTAAGCGATATTAAACCTCTATCAAAAAGTGCTACAAACTGACTTATATTTTCTGCAACTTTAACTGAAAATTCTTTAGTGTGTTTTTTTGTTACTTTGTTGATTATTAAGTATTCTAAAAGATGTCTATTTACCAGATGAATCGAATTATCAAGCGCTTTTGCAAAAAATATCAAAGTATCACGGTATTGAAATAGGGGAGTTAAGTGATACAGATTTAATACATTCTTTACATTAGGTTCTAGTTTGATAGTAGTTAAATCATATATATTAACGTCGTTAGGTAAGTAACAATTTATTTTGGAATTATAAATTCTAAAACCTATATTTTGTGATATATTTTTAATTAAATTAATGGTTACGTTATCTTCAGGATTTACAGTAACTATCAATTCTTTTTTTAAAGTTAAAAATGCAACTGTCGGAGTTTCTAAGTAATAAATAATTGCAGAAGTATCACTTTCTTTTTTGACTTCGATATCTCCCACAAAAGTCATTAAATATTCAATAATCTTGTTAAAAGCATTTAATGAATCCTGATTACTGTTTGTCGGTCTTAGATAATAATTTATTTGCGTATTTGACATCTGTATCTAATGAATCTATCATTCCTTGGACTCTCGTTAGTTCTATGTTTTCTTTTTCAATTGCTTCTTCAAAAACCTTTATATTTTTATGAATTTTTTCTTTATATTGTATTAAATCATTTATACCAAATTGACGGACGGTTTTAAGATTCTCAAGCTCTTCTTTGGTTGGAGCAACTTTTATTTTTGCCATTACGAGGTAAGCTTATCCCAAAAAGTCTTTTTCTTCAAATCCTCATCTGTATCTAACTGACTTTTGCTAATGAATTTGCCGTCTGGACCTCTTGTAACTCTTCCCAATGAAGTAGGCTTCGCCACTTCAGGGGACCCCGTTAGATGCTCCTCGCTATCTAACTGGGGTTTTTCAGTTTCAATCTCCACTTCAGGGGACCCCGTGACTTCAGGGGACCCCGTGAGATGTGCCTCAGCACTATCTCTCTGGGTTTTTCTCTTTTCCTTTTCTAGTTTTTTTTCTTCGGCTAGTTGGTCTTGGTATTCCTGTTCTTTGATTACATCATCAATTGCTCGTTTTAATGCTTTTTCTGAAGATTCACGAAATACAACATTACCAGAAGCATTTCTGGCAATATGTACCAAATCCGCCCCATTTAGTGATAATGATAATTCGTGTTTTTTGTAAATCATATTTCAAAATTAGACAAATATAGTATCAGCTGTTCTAACGACAGAAACGTTAGTAGGACTTGCACCAACTACTGATGAATCCTGTTCAAATGGCAAAATATTTCCTGCTTGTCTTGCACGAACTCTAATAAATATGTCAGAATCAGAGGTTGAATGTGTAATAGTAATTGCTTCTGAACCTAGCGTTCCAGTTGATCCAGTTGTCTCATATGAATCGATAAACGGTACATACAATGTGTCTTGTGGGGAAGTAGTAGTTGCAACAGGTAGTGCATTAAATTTAATATTGTCTGCTGTTGTTTGACCTGTAATTGCTGGGAAAATAGTTACATTATCAGCATCAACTATGGCTGTAACATATGAAACTGCATTTGACCTTGTAACATTCATAACCAAATCTCCAACTAAACTTGCAGTTCCAAGCCCAGTATTTTTGATATTTGTTGTCGTTGTTCCAGCCATCGCCGACGCCACGTTTGTATATGCTAAATTGAATGTTCCATTAGGTGTATTTGTCCATGTCGAAAACCTTAATCTGTACTCTTTAGTAGCAGAAGTGTCAACTAGTCTTACTACACCTCCAACAGACTTTCCAGGAGAATCTGTTGTTATTGGAACCCCTAAGACAACTGTTGTTGCTGCTTGTGATTGTACTGTGGCGTTATATTCTGCTTTATTGATATCTGCACCTGATCCAGTTAGTCTAAAGACGGCAATTTTATCTCCCGCCCTTGTATTTGAAACTGTAATTGTTGCCTTTGTTGGAGCAAGACGTACTGTTCCGTTGTCATCAACTAATTGGAAGTTATTAGCATCCGCCGTTAAATAGTCGGTAAGCACAACTCCTGGAGCACAGAAGAATTTTCCTCCAGCGAATGTTCCAAATGGTGCAGCAGCAATAGGTGTAACTGCTGAAGCTTCTGAGTTTGGTGTAAATGTTCCTGAAGCTATATCATCAGTTACAATGTTTGTTGTGTTAAATGTTCCTCTGGAATTTCTTAAGATGACAATCTTATCTGTGGTGTTTACTTCAACAATTGTGCCTTTAGCACCGGTTGAGGTTTGGGTACAAGTATTGCCTTCTGTAAATGTTCCCGTAATTGATCCTGAATATCTTAATCTGTAATCTGAACCAATGTAGAATTGGCCTTGCAATCCATCAGTGTCAGTTGTAACTGTTGATCCTCTTCTTGTTATGTATTTTGAATATTGGTAGACATTAGCCAAAGAGTTTTGATTACAATCAATTGTGACAGAATAGTTTTCGGGTGTTCCATTTTCATCAATATCATTTGAACCACCATCAGCTAAACCTCCGTGAGTAATCACTGGGGCAGTACCAAGAGCTGATGGTCCTGCCGCTGCTGGAGTTCCTGCTGTAACTGTTGCACCTGATGTAGCACCTGTTACTGATGTATCACCGTTTGCAAAGTTTGTAATTGGATCTCCAATTAAATAATAAACAATTGTAGGAGTTGTGCCAGGGGAGCCAGTAACAGATGTAATGACACCTTTTTTATCAGTTGCTGTTTTTGAAATAACTTCACCAACTACAAATGTTCCCGTACCGGAGGTACCTGTAAATGTCCAATATCCAGTTTGGTTATCCAAATCATTACCTGTTTGAAGAGGGATAGGGTTTCTTCCTCCGTTAGTTAAGTCCACTATGTAATATGAGTACGTTTTACTGTATTGACGAGCTAAAACTGTTATATAACCCTCATCAGTCTCAACACCTAATTCTTTAACATTGACTAAAATATCAATGTGACCGTCACTCCACCAATCAGTTGTATCTTTGTAAGCTGCTAAATTAGCTCCGTTCTGACTAATGTATAAATGAGTGTTACTTTCTATAGTACCAAGTGTATAGATGTTAGCCCAAAGTGACTCACCAGCTGAAGCTGTTGATGTCCAAGTGGCCGTGTGTGCATTACAAGTTAGAGTACCTGCATCATCAAAATCATTGGTTGCAGTGTTGTCATCTGGTCTAACCCAAAGAATTGAACCTGCTCCAGTCCCTTTAACGTCAAGAAGTGTACCTGTGTTACCTCCAATTGTAATATCAAATCCAATATCGCCAGTTACTATTGAAGTGTTGTTACAAATTATTTTTAAGATTCCAGTATTTGTTCCTGTAACTCTGTCCCAATTGGCTGTTTTTAAAGCACCACCTGATAAATATTCAACTGAAGTTCTATCAACAAACCAAGGATCTTTGTCTCCTGCATCAATAATACCTATTGTGTACTCGGTAGGGGTTTGGGCAGACATTGGAACACCATCATCCATCTGTGTAAGTTCATCAAACTGGTTTTGCAGAGCAGAGTAGAGGGCATTAACAGTATCGGTTACAGTAGGAGTAACCGAAGTATCTCTAGTGATTCTTTTTTGACGATTTTCTGCACCGTAATATACGACCCAGCGTCCGCCTAATATTGTATCTGCCATATAACTTTAATCAGTTTGCACTAGCTAATATGGCCCTGTCAACTGATAATTAGTGTATCAAATGAGTCGGAATTGATACATTTCGTCGCTAAAAGTTGTAGTAGCAAAATACTTCACCTACTTGACATATAAAAACCATCTTTGTATACTGGAGGTAATGAAAAATCTTACCTACAGTATTCTAAAACTTCCACAGACAGTATTCTCCGCACGAGAAATTGCCTTAATCTTAGGTGAGACAAATCATGATATCGTAAAGTCAAAGATAAACTATTATGTTAAAAGGGGTGAAATTGTTGCGCTTAGGCGTGGAATATATTCTAAAGATCCGAAATTTAACGAATTTGAATTAGCAACAAAAATTTATACACCCTCATACGTTAGTTTTGAAACTGTTTTATCTAAACATAATGTAGTTTTTCAGTATGATACTAGTGTTCATGTTGCAAGTTACGTTACCAGAGAAATTGAAATTGGTAATATAAAAATATATTATAAAAAAGTAAAGTTAGATATTTTAAATAACCCGTTAGGGGTTATGTATGAAAACAACTATCCCGAGGCTACAATTGAAAGAGCTTTTCTTGATACAATTTATATATATGGTAAAAGACATTTTGATAATTTGGGACCAATTGATTTTGAAAAATGTGATAGTATGCTTTCGATTTATCAAAATGTTATAACTAAAAAGGATTTAAAATCATATGCTCAACACAAATAAACACAGATCAGTCATGTTAGAAGTTTTAAAATCTATTTTTGAAGATAGCCTTTTGGGTCCCATTTTGGGTTTTAAGGGTGGAACACTACTTTACATCCAACATAAACTTAACCGTTTCAGTGTAGATCTCGATTTTGACCTCCTTGATTTCAAAAAAGAGGCACTTGTACTTCCTCGACTTGAAAAGATACTTAAAAAGATTGGCTCAGTAGAAGAATTGACAAACAAAAGATATACACTATTTGCTTTGCTTAACTATGAGAAAGGTCAGAGAAATTTAAAAATCGAGATTAGTAAGCGAAATTTGGGAAGTAAATACAAGGTGTCAAATTATTTAGGAATTTCGATTCAAACAATGGTGAAGGAGGATATTTTTGCTAATAAATTAATTGCGTTAACAACCAGAAAAGAACCTGTCAATAGAGATGTTTTTGATACTTGGTTTTTGTTTAAAAACCACTTTGATATAAATTGGGATATGGTTGAAAAAAGAAGTTTATTAAGTAAAGAAGAATATTTAAAAAAATGTATTAAATGTCTAGAAGATTGGCCTCTTAAATATATACTTAACGGTTTAGGTGAACTTGTTGACAACAAAACAAAGGATTGGATTAAAAAAAGTTTAATCAAAGATACAATATTTTTGTTGAAACTTCAGCAGACTGAAATTAGGGATTAAGAACCGAGGATTCACTAGTTTTTTGAGGATCAATTTTTGGTAATGCGACAGTATTTTTAGTAGTCGGTATCAAAAAGTTTACAACACCTGCAAAAATGTAAAAAACCATTGGAATAACAAGCATTGCTCCGCCGTAGGAAATGGCTAGTGTCCAGAGAAGGGGAGTAATAGTTGCACCTGTTGCTAACTGTTGAAAAGCGTAAATTTCGGCTATAAAGGCAAGAAAAGCTGATATTCCAAGTTTTACAAAATATTGTCTTTCAATAACCGAAAGTAAAAGTGTGACTGAAAGCATAATGGCAAAAGATCTAATCATAACTGCCACAAATGTCATAGGATAAAGTGTAAAATAATTTTGATTTAAAAATGCAATCGGGCTAATTATAGAAAGTGATAAAGTTCCTGCAAAATAATCAAGAACATAGGCAAGTAAAAATAAACAAGCTGTGATTACAAATGTTATTTCCTTTTTCACAAGTTTAATATAACTTAATACCGGAATTTATGCAATCGTATCAGTTGACATCGTTGTAGTTAGTGAATAACCACTAGAAGTAACCGTCCCAGATGTTGAGACGGGGATGTATTTAGTTGTTCCCGTCGATGATTTTCTAACTCTTACATATACAGGAGTATTTGTTATGTAATTAAAACTTTGGGTTGCAATTCCGTTACTTGCTGTCCCAGTTGTTCCGCCTCCAACGCCAGTTGCTGTAAAGCTAACTCCGACAGTGTTACTTGTGGCACCAATCAACGTAAAGTCAGTATTTCCAACATTTACAATCGTATATTTAACTCCTACTACAAATGCACCTGTTGTAACAGTTTCTGTATCTTCGTTCATAAGTTCTACATCATCACTTACTCTATAAATTGCAACTTGAGCAGTTGGGACGGGATTAGTAATTGAATCAAGAACTGTAACAATTAAATTTACTGAATTTTCGACTGTAACTGTTGCACCAGCTGTTCTAATTGACGGTGTTGAACCCCCGTTTATGCTAATTGTTATTGAACCTGATGCGATATTGACATAAATTGCTTCGTTGCCTGTTGAACCATTACTACTTGCATATCCTGTAAATGTTAATCCACTTAATGTGCAATTTGCTGCTGTTCCACTTATTTCAATTCCATGTTGTGTTCCTGTTGTTTTAGTAAAACTGCTACTGGAAATAAGTGCGGCATTAGCTAGGGTGCTTGCTGAAACCTTTGTGTTAGTAAATGCACAATTGGTTAATGTGGCCCCGTTCTGAGTGAACGTCGAACAGTTGATAAAGCTTGTCCCATCAAGATCAGATGTTGCTTGCAGTGTAACCGTAGCGCCCACAACAGTTGTTCCAGAGAAATTTAAGGTCGCTCCGGCATTATGGCTTGCATTGAACCGCCAGTAGTACGGAGAATCTGAAGTAAATACAGAGTTTGCAAAATCTAGTAGGTCACCGCTTAGTCCATAAAACTCGAACCCCATCTTGTTATTGCTGATGTGAAAATCAAGGTAATCAACTATGTCTGACTTGCGTGGATACTGAAATACGTTTAAGTTGCATGCAACGCGGATGGGGTCGCCACCACCAAACTGAACGGCCGTCCAGAAGGTTGCCGACGATCCACTACGTACCACCAAAGGGATGTTACCACTACCACGATTGACCGCGAACTCGACTTCAAGAAAGTCCAGCGGATTGGCAGTAGTACCGCCCGCCAGCACAGTCTTGTTTAATAACCATAACTCTGACCACTCGACTGAACAGGCACCATAGTAGCCGGAGCCGGCGAAGTACAAGTTGTTAATCGCGGTCAGTGTCGGCAGTGTTGTCGAACGGGCGTAATCGGTGTCTGACGTATTGACTTCGATGGCATAGTTCTGTCGACTAGATGGGTCAGTTGTTTTTGATAGTTGCCCAGCGATACACCAGAACTGGTAGTTGTTGGATGCATCGGCGATCCCTAGCAATGTTCCACCTTTGACAGCCTTGCCCATATCTAGATAGTCTCGTGGCAACTGGGGTCTGAATGTTCCGAACAGCACACCCGCCCCAACGGTCATGTCGTCATTGGCGGTGCGCCTTAATTGTGAGGCGTACAGCACAGTTTTTGATGACGCTGCGATTACACGAGTGGCGGCGCGGAACGGGTTATATCCCGAGTCCGCTGCTACCACAGCATCAAGTTGTGTCAGTGTCTTGGTTCCGTCGTTCGTTGCGATACTGGTGATATCATTAGTGACGAGTTCCCACGTTCCTTTATCGGGTGTTGTTGAAAATACTAATGGTGAAATTAGTGTTGCAGGCGTCGTCGCGCGGTCTACGTACGGATCCACCTCTGTCTCGTTGCCATCATCACGGATCGCCATAATCTGCCACCTAGAGTCGTCAGCTGCTGCTGCCCAATATCCTGGATGTGTGATTGACGCCGCTGTCTTCTGATACGTGTAACTGACCGAGATAGTGTCTACTCCATCGTCGGAGTTCACGAGATGCACCCAGCCCGGTAGTGTGGTCGCTCCGAACACCGCGTCCGCACCAAGGTGACTGATGATCAGGCTGTTATTGTATGATGGCGTAAAAGTTCCTCCATCAATCGGCAAAGTGGCATCATCTGCCGATGATCGTGCTGTATTAGACACTGCGTCAGCAACTGTAGATCCAAAACAGTTCTTGATCGAGATGACAACTGTGACCGACGTTTCCAATGTGTACGATAGCGTCACCGTTTCAGCCGCAGAAGCGGCGCGCTTGCCGTAAGTAATATGACCAGACCCTGCGGAATCAAACGACGCGCCAACAATTGACCAGCCAGACGGTGTTGTTGGCAACCCGGCTGCCGTGTCCTTGTTGAAGCAGATCAGGAGTAGGTCACCCGTTACATGATCGGGCATTTCGAGCACGGACGATGCGGTCGCCACCGTCTCGATAGTTATTGCGTAGTCTCTTATTTTTGCCATAATACCTATTATAATGATACTATATTAATAGGTATGGTTAAATATATAGGAAATATGCATAAAAGAAATGTATTTGCAAATCCATTTTATATAAGTGGATTATTTTTGCTTTTTGCGATTATTTTTCTTTCAATATTTTTTAATAAGATTTCTAGGGATTCACTGGTAGAACAAGTTCAACATAGACAGCAATTATCAGTCAGAATGAGCGTTAAATTAATTGAAAATCTAATAAATTCAGTTGGTAAATCTTTATTGATATTGTCTGATAATCCAAGACAAAATGAGCTAGATCAATTTGTAAAAACTTGGTCACCATCAGGAATTGCTGGAATCACAGTGTTAAATAATGATGGGGTAGTTATAAAAGCATCAAATACAACGAACATTCTTGATTTAGGAATGAACCTTTCAGATAGGGATTATTATAAATGGGCTGTTGACGATAAGGATCAAGAATTCCGAGCCTTTACACCAATAGTTTCAAGAAGAGGTCCAAGCAAAGGTACATATGTAGTACCAGTCGCTCACCCCTTTTTTTCTGAAAATAAAGTTAACGGTTTATTTGTAATTGGAATCCCACTCAATAATTTGAACATTGATTATTTGGAAAATATAAAAATTTTAGATTCCTCAAAAGTTTTTTTGATAACCAGTGAAGGTCAGATCATTTATTCAGAATACCCAGAATTAATTAGTAAGAATATAAAAGATGGATTTGAAATAGATTTTTTGGGCAAGAAAAAAGTTATAGAACTAATTCTTAATGATTTGAAAAAAGATGATGAATCAAAATTAAAATTAGCAATTCCTAATTTTGAAAATAATTTTAAACTTGAATCATATCTAATATCCTCTGCACCAATTCATATATCTAATGAATTGTGGAAAGTAGTTGTAGCAACACCAGAAAAAGATTTATTAACGTTTACTTATAATTATTTTAATAAACAAATTATAGCAGTGTTTATCGTAGTAATTATATTTATATTGTTAACTTTAAGGGCTTCGAGAAATAGTGGATATAGAGAAGCGGTTGTTAATGAACACAGGATCCATAAAATTAGTGATCAAAATATAACGTTGAAGTAGTCGTAAGTTAACCCCGTTTTTCCAATCCAGTTTGTTGTAAAGTCAGATGTTCCTTTTGTGTATCTATATGCACCAGTTGATAATTCTTTTTGTATATACCATGCACCATCTTTGTTTAGATAACCATAATAAGTATCGATTCCAGAATCATCAATTTCAGTTATATTGTATCCATCTGTTGGATGTTTCTCTGATGGATCAATTAGTGTTCCACTACTATTTTTAATTGCAATTGTTCCCGGTCCTGGCATGCTACCAAAAAATGAAGCTTCAGCTTTTCTGGTAAAAACAGTCATCAAAAATAGTGATCCACCAGCAGCACCGATTAGTTTTAGAAATTTTCTTCTTTCTGGATCATAATCGGGGTTTTTGATTCTCTTAATACTATCAGGGATTATATCCATTACCTCCTCAATATTAACGATTGCCTTTGCTTTTCTAGGCAACATTAAAATTGAAAAATAAAAAGCAAGAGGTGTGAATAAAATAGCGGTACCAAGCTCTATAAAATTTCTAGCAGATAATATACCAGAAATTGCTAAAAAGCTAGTAATTACAAAAGCATAAAAAGTGACAAGTTTACGCATCATACAAATTTAGTTATAGAAATCAGAGATAATATGATTATTGTTCCAATAAAATAATAAAAAGCTTTTTTATGTCTTGCTAAACTAAATTCATTTGTATTGGTAACTAGTGTTGCGATTAAAAAAGCAGATACTGGCCAAAATATAATTGAATTAATCGATATAAAGATAGAAATTATAATTAAAAATATTGTAAATATCATGGTTCTGGTGTAGTTAATATTAAGCCGTTTGATTCTAGCGAGTCTCGTAACGCTCTAATTTCTGCCTTGATTAAATTAAGGTCTGATTGAATACTTGCCTCGGCGCCTTTGGCGACGGGTAGGGCACTAGGTGTTGCCGTTTTTTGAATAATTACAGGAACTGTCTTTTCAACAATTGGTTTATTTAACTTGGATAAAATGTAAAAAGTTAGACCTAAATTAATTAGAATTAAAAAGAAAATTATAACCAAGACTCTTCCATATTTTTCCACATATAAATATTACCACTTTACAAAGAGAATAAAATTATGTAAATTAGCGTTATGGTAAAGAAAGTTGTAAAGAAAACAGTTAAAGTTTCAAGTATTTTGGAAGCATTTAACGCCTCTGTGGTTCAAGATCAAATTGTTGAATTAAGAGCTGATATGTCACGATGTGTGAATGAATCAACTTCAGTATCTATCTTGGCACTACTTTTATTTATTGGAGCTCCATCGGTTTTTCCTGAAATAATTAATCCATATTTGCCATCTTCATTAAAGATAATGCAGGTTTTTGTAGCAATTCCAGCTGTATTTTGGGTAGCCACAAGTTTAGGAAATATGGTGCGTTATTTTAAGATTTTAAAACTTCAAGACTCACTCCTAAGGTATTGACAAAGGTTAGGAATAGGAATATACTTATTCCCAAGGTATGAAAATTCAAGAGCTTCAAATGAAAACTGTCGAACTCCTTAATCCTTGGTGGAAAAATATTAATATTGAGTTAGGCATAACACGTACTAAATATTTAGATCAAATTGAGAAAATCGTAAAAAACAGAAACCAAATACTTTTTATCCTGGGGTCAAGAAGGGTGGGCAAAACTAGAATAATTCTGCAATATATTTATAAGTTAATAAATTCTGGAGTTGATTCAAAAAAAATACTTTTTTTAAGTCTTGATAATTCAAATTTAGATTCGCTTGATTGGTACGAATATATATCAGAATCCGATTTTGAATATGTTTTTTTAGATGAGGTTCATTATTTCTCAAAATGGGCACAGATACTCAAGTCACTATACGATTTACCCAACAAAAAAGTAAAAATAATCTGCTCTGGACCTTCAAGTCAAGCTATCGGGGATAGCAGGGCGTTTTTAACTGGAAGAAGTACTAGTTTGATCGTTACACCGCTTACCTATCAAGAATTTTCAAAATTTTCAAAGACCGGTGATCTTATTCACGATTATTTATTTTATGGCGGTTACCCTGAATTTGTTTTGGAAAAAGAACCTAATTATTTAAATGAATTAATAAAAGATATTATAGAAAAAGATATAGTCAAGGTTCACAAAGTTAAAAACAATCAATATCTATTTGATGTTTGTCAAATTCTTGCAAAACAAATAGGGTACAAAAGTTCATCAAATAAAATAGCAAGTGTTTTAAAGTTAGATAATAAAACTGTCGAAAATTATATTCAATACTTAAAAGAAGTTAAATTAATTGACGTTGTTTACCAATATTCTGATAGCCTAAACAAAAAATTGTATTCCCCAAAAAAATATTATTTTAATGATTTGGGCATGAGAAATAGCTTTGTAGGCTTTAGTGATATAGGGTCACTTGTTGAAAACGCTGTTTTTTTACATCTGTCAAAGGTGTATGGATCAAAAAATACCTTTTATCTAAGTGATTCTTTGTCAAATGAGGTAGACTTTATTGTCAAATTAGATGAAAATAGAATTTTATATATTGAATCTAAATATAATAATCTAAAAAGTGCAGTAATCAGCTCAATCTCAAAGTTGTATTTTAAGGATATTTATAATAAAGAAGTTGTAGAAAGAATTGTTATTACAGATAATATAAATGAAGAATTTAGTTTAAATAATAAAGAGGTAAAATTGGTTGGTCTCGACAAATTCCTCGATTCCCTCAAGACTGTTTAATCTGCTATACTAGGTACTCTGTACTTTGTACTAAGTACTTATAAATATGGAAGAAATATTGGTATTTACAGAAGAACTTAAGCAATTTTTTATCGATCTTGGATATTATGTTACCAAAAAACTTCACTTCTCTTTTACTCGTTTCGAGGAAGGCAAAGGTGCCTTCATTAGTAAGCTGTATAAACAACGAGGTAAATCAGCAAGAAAATTAGTCCATACAGGCATGGCAACCTTGGCAGGAGTTGGAATGATAATAGCTCCTGTTATAGCTCAGGAATTTCCTGGAAGATCAGTTAATCCTTGGGAAATACAGTCAAATCCTACGGTTCTTTCAGCAACCACAGAGTCAACAGGAATTGAAACCTTGGTATCGGAAAAGGTCAGAGATGGTGTCAAACAATACGTGATAGAAGAAGGGGACACTGTGGCCTCAATTGCCAAAAAGTTTGGTGTCGATACAGATACAATTAAGTGGCAAAATAATTTAACTGGTGATAAAATTAAAATTGGTCAAACCTTGGAAATCCTACCTGTCACCGGGATTGCTCATAAAGTAGCTAAAGGGGATACTGTTTATTCAATTGCTAAAAAATATGATTCAAGTGCACAGGCTGTTGTCGATTTTCCATTTAATACCTTTAGTAATGATGAAACTTTTGAACTTGCAATTGGTCAAGTTGTAATTGTCCCTGATGGAGTTAAACCTCAAGAATTATTAATTGCTTCACCTAGAACACGTCAGATTACTCCTGATGCTGGATCAGTTGTTGCCTCAGGGAACTTTGTATGGCCAACTGCTGGTACTCTTTCACAAAATTTTGCATGGTATCACCCTGGAACTGATATAGCCAATCGTGCCGCTCCAAATGTTGTTGCAGCTGATGCTGGTGTCGTAACCTATGCAGGGTGCTTGAATTGGGGGTATGGCTGTCATGTTAGATTAGATCATGGCAATGGTTATACAACTTTGTATGCACATTTCAGAGAAGCCTATGTAGTAGTAGGGCAAAGAGTAAATCGAGGAGACGCTCTAGGTAAAATGGGATCAACAGGAAGGTCGACAGGAACCCATTTACATTTTGAAATAGCTAAGAATGGTGTCAAGTTGAATCCGTTATCAGTATTGAGGTAGAATATATTTTACCATCTATACTTAAATGAGATTCAGCTTTGCTATGAGTAATATAAAAAAAATATTATTTTTAATAATTATTTTTGCTTCTGTTCCAGTCTCCATATTTTTACTTAGTCAAAAAACAAACTTTTTTCAAAAAGCATCAGGAACTCCTGCAAACTTTGTAATTGACGCCAGCAATATGATTGGTGGCAAATCGGAATCTTGGCGCAATTTAGCTCAAGGTGGAGAAGAGCGTGGAAGACAACTTTTACCAGTTATAGACAAAGTAAAAGCTTTAAAACCTAACTATATTAGAATTGATCACGTCTTTGATTATTATGGCGAAGCTGGATCTCATTCCGAAGTAGAGTTGGATCAACAAATAAATGACATCACGGCAACTGGGGCTAAACCGTTTATAGCACTTTCATATATGCCACCAAGTTTGTCAAAAAGTGGAGATGTTACAGATCTACCAAAAGACTGGGGTGAATGGGAAAGCTTAGTTCAGAAAACTGTAGAACATGTAAGTGGGAGAAATGGTTTAAATATAAAAGATGTATATTATGAAGTATGGAACGAGCCCGATTTATTTGGTAAATTTAAAACATATGGACCAAAAAATTACCTAGATTTATATAGCCATACTGTTAGGGCTGCTACCCGTGCTGGTAATGTAAATTCATTTAAAATAGGAGGCCCTGCAGTTACTGGATTTTATGAAAATTGGCTAAGTAAATTAACAAGTTTTACTGAAAGTAATAATCTTCGTTTAGACTTTTTAAGCTGGCATAGATATTCTAAAGATTTGGCAGATTATGAAAAAGATTTAGATAATGCTCTTCACTATAATCAAGAATTAGTTATTACAGAACTTGGTCCAAATAGTGAAAATGACCCTGTTTATGATGGTAATTTTTCAGCACTTCATATGATTGCAACAACTGCGCTAATGGAAGGCAAAGTTGATAAAATATTTAACTTTGAAATTAAAGATGGAGTGGGACCTACTAAAAACTGGGGTAGATGGGGAATGTTGACCCATGAGAAGTGGGGAACTCCAGAAATTAAACCAAGATACCGTGCCATGCAGTTTCTAAATAATTTAATTGGTGGAAGTAATTTGCAGCTAGACGGTCAAGGATCATGGATGAAGGCAGTTGCAAAACGCTATGACCCGCCTGCTGGTGCAGTCGAGGTAAAAATTTTAGTAGTTAATTATGATAATTATGGAAAGCATTCAGAAGCAGTACCTGTTAAGGTTATTAATCTGCCGGCCAATAACTTTGTCTTAAAAAGAATTGATTTTAACGGTAATATTTCAAGCACCCCAGTAACTGTAGAAAATAATACTTGGGAAACAATATTGTCATTTGATCCAAATACAGCATCAATTTTGGAATTGACATTTTGAAATAATAATTACATACTTAAGTTACACCGATAGGTGATGAAAATATGGAAACTGCCAATAGTTCTTTTAAGAAATATCTTTTTTATAGTATAGCCTTAGTTGTTTTACTATTTATTCACCAATGGATTTCTTCTCCGATGGTAATTACTGTTACAGGTTCGGGAGAAGTTTCATCAAAAGCTGAAACTGCGACATTAACCTTTGTATTATCATCAAATAATGAATCGCCACAAACTGCAAGTGATAAAGTTAAGGAAACACTAAAAAAAATAAAGGAAACATTAAAAACAAGTGGAATTCCTGAAAGTGATATATACGAAGCTTCTGTAGTAATCTTGCCTGCATCATCAATTGTTGCTGGAGGAACCGGTTACCAAGCAACTCTTAATATGGGAATTAAAACAACACAAGTTAACAACCTTGATGGTGTGACGTCAAATCTTTATTCACAGGGTGCTGTGGTAGTAACGCAACCAATTCTCTCGGTAGGTGATAAAACGAAATTAGAAAATGAAGCTTATGATTTAGCCTTGAAGAATACTAAAAAACAAGCAAATAGTATTGCTCTAAAGTATTTTAAATTGTTTAAGAAGATTGTGCTTGTACAAGAATCAACAACCTCACCATCATCAACAGTTACAAGTAAAGCAGATATCGTTGCACAAATAGATAAAAACCTATCATCAGAGGACGGTCTTATAAAAATCAGTAAAGTCCTCTCAGTGAGTTACAAAATGTGGTAATTTAGCTGAATTCTTCAATAAAGTTAGTTTTTGTAATTATTTTTGATTTGTGTGGAATTGGGAAAATATTATTTAATTTACCTTTACTTTTTTTGATTTCGACACAAGTATAATTCTTTTTATAGTCTTCAATTACAAAATCAACTTCTTTACCTCCATATTCTCTATAAAAATAATGGTTCAATAGTAATCCATCAATTTTTTTCCGTTTTTCAAACTCGATAATCACCAAATTTTCCCACAAACCTCCAGCGTCAGGTCTTAAATCGATATCTCTAAAGTCATCAATTAAAGCATTTCTAATACCTAAATCATAAAAATATAATTTTCTATTTTCAGATACTGCTCTTCTAGTATTAGTTTTAAAAGAAGGTAGCGGAATTAGAATATAGTTTTTAATAAATATTTCTATGTAATTTGATACAGTTGTTTCATTTGCCTGAAGACTATTAGCTAATTCTCGAATTGATACCTCAGAGCCTAATTGCAGAGCGATTTTAGTCAAAATATCTTTTGCAAGCTTAACATTTTTAAGATTATATATATCTATCACATCTTTTAAAACATAAGTGTTGATTATTTTTTTTAACATTTTTACCTTAGTATTTCCAGATTTATTTGTAGTAAAAATTTCAGGATATGCCCCAAATATAGCAATTTGATCGATTATTTGATTTTCATCTTCAATATTTTTATAAATTTCCTTAACACTTAGTGGCAGACAATAAATTTCATCAAATCTTCCCGCAAGGCTATCAAAATCTTCACCTGTTTTTTGTCTTAATTCGCTTGATCCTGTCGCAATAATCTTTATATTGTAGTTGTCATTTAAAATTTTTATAGGCCTTGTTGATTGGGGACTATTTTGCACTTCGTCAATAAAAATAATTTTATTTTTAGCTACTAGTTTATCGAGAGCTTGTCTATACGGTGTAAATTTGTTTTGATCGTTTAGATAATCAAAATTAAAAATTTCTGACTTGTGTTTTCTGGCAATTTTTTTAAGAAGAGTAGTTTTACCTGATCTTCTTGGTCCCCAAATAAATAATATATTTGTACCACTTGTTTTCTTTGAGATAAATTTTTCGATGCCGTTTTCAATAGATCTTGATATATTCATACTATATAGTTTAACATTAAAGTCCATAGTGTCAATGTGGAAAATACTATTAAAATACCATAGCCACAGGCTCAAATTACAATTTTAAACTTTTTTTCAGGAATGGGAGAGAATAGGAAGGATTTGAGCCACAAAATCTAAATAATTATCAGGATTAATTATTTTGTATTGTGCGTTCTCGTATGTGCTTTTCCATTCTTTAGGTGCTGAATTTATTTTTTTTTGGTTCCATTTAAATTCATATCCATACAAATTGCCTCCATGTTCTTCAATTAAATCAATTTCTTGTTGGCTGTAAGTTCTCCAAAAATAATAATTTGCGTTCGGTCCAGTGTAAGTCCTCTTTTTCATTCTCTCCATAAAGATATAATTTTCCCATAATTCACCAGTATCGTTACGCAAATTTAACTCGTTAAAATTTTGAATAAGTGCATTTCTAATTCCATTATCGATAAAATAATAACGATAGTTTTTGGTTATTTCTTTTCTTAAATTTGAACTAAAACCAGACACTTTCGTGATTACCCATGTTTTTTCCATTAAATCTAAATATCTTTCAACGGTTTGAAAATTTAACTGTAACGAACGAGAAAGTTCAGAAATTGAAACTTCCTTTCCAATTTGATGAGCAATTAGCCTTAATAAATCAAAAATTTTATTTGATTTTTTAATCTTATCTAAAGCCAAAACATCCTTTATCAAATAATTGTTTACCAAATCGAGAAGTATTTTTTCTTTTTGTTCATTACTTTTCGCCGTTAAAACTTTTGGATAGGAACCATATATTAATCTTTTAGTAAGTAACTCTTTGGTTTCTGCTGCTGTTTCGTATTTTTTAAGTTCAAGCTGGGCTAGGGGATAAAGTTTGAATTCAGTTTTTCGATCGACTAATGGTTCTCCAATTTGATTGGCCAGTTCAAAAGAAGAAGAACCGCTAACAATAATAATTAGGTTAGGAAAAGTGTCTACCATAATCTTTAAATTTAAGCCAATACTATTTACGTGTTGAGCCTCATCAATTATTAAAATCTCGGTTTCTCCAAGATTTTCTCTAAAGATTGACGAATTTTGACTTTCTAGCCAACCTCGATAGAGCATGTCTTCACCATTTACATACATTGTTTTTTTGCTTAATTCGGCCTGAATCTTTTTGAGTAATACAGTTTTACCCACACGTCTTGGGCCATAAATCACGGTTACTCTGCCGGGCTCTATTGAGTCTAGAATCTGCTTGTAAATATGTCGGTCAAACAAATTATTTTCCATTAATATATAGTACTACAGTGTACGTATTTTGTCAAATAACTATGTTAGCAGGCTCAATTGCCGAATTTAAACCTTTTTTGAGGAATTGGGGAGAAAGGGGAAGCAGAAAGCCAATCCAAAAACTCTTGCTCTGAAGTTGCCGTCTTTTCCTTAAACTCCACCACAAACCTTGCAGTTTTATAGTCAAATTGGGTTATCGTAAATTTTTCAGTTATGTATGGTAATTGTTTTTGGAGACTACTAATTGCATCACCTTTGTCAATTTCTTCTGGGCTTGGAGTTTCGAATTTGCCTCCTGTTGACTCTGGGTACTTTATCCTGTTGTCATAGATTATTAAATATCCACCAATCAATAATATAACTATTACAATTAGTACTATTAATATTTTATTTTTATTCATGGTTGTTCTGGTACTATCGCATTTACTACAAATTTATCCCATTGTATCTCGTACTCGGGAAGAGTTGTTCCTCCAACTCTATCCCAATTTGCAGGATCATTGTAAATTAGATTTCCACTATCATCTACTCCTGTGATTACCATGGCGTGGGCTAGTTCGTCTACACAGCCACCACCACTATTTCTCTTGGTGCATAAATATGCATCAACCCAAATTGGGGATCCGTTATCTGTATATTTTTTAATTTCATTAACCTTGTATTTTTTGTCACCAGTTATTGGGATAACATCATATCCAGAATTATCTAAATAATCATAATATAACTTAATTGTGGAACCAGCGCAGTCAATACGTGGGTTTGTGACTTCCGGTCCATATCCATAGAAGGCATTGTAATCAGCCAAAAATTCTTTTGGATCATCAGCTTTTGTAACCATTGAAGCTACCATAACTGTACATCCCTTACCACTCATAGTACAGTCACCAACAAGACCAATATTTGCATATTTGGGATCATATTGAGAGAAATATGGAATATCTACAGTTGAATTATTGACTATTGTCAGAGGCTCATTGTCGAGGGGCTTACTTTGCTGAGGTGGAGCATCAACTAGAACTGCTTGCTTCGGGAGTTCAGTTACGCTGTTTGTTTTTGGAGCATATGATTCTAGGTCTCCAAATGCTCTTATAAGGTATGTTGATCCATTATCTGAGGTGTAAGTAAGTCTACCTTGGTCGTCTAATATATAAACAGCTTCGATAGATTCAGCATTAGCCTGGGTTATCGTTACATAGGTGGTAGATCCTATTTTATTTATTTTTGAGACAATTCCAACGTGGGCAACATTGTATGTCCCAGATTCTTGCGGTTTAGATACAAAAGCAACCATTCCTAATTTGACGTTTTGTCCGTATGTTGCATTCTCAGATAGGACAACTGATTTATTTGCTTTCATATCGTCATAAAGTGTTCTTGCTCCAGAAATTTTATATTTAAACTCAATACCTGCTGCATTTGCAGCATCATAAACAAGGTCTGTACACCAATATAAATCTGTTGGAGAATTATTACCTGTATATGATAAATTTGTGCCTACATTACTTGTAGATGATAGTATCGTACCGTGAAAATATTCACCTGCACAGGCATTATAAAAACTACCTTGACCTTGTACACACGAATCCATTTTTAGATTTGCGGCGTCTGCGATTGATGAATTAGCAGCTGATCCAGTAGTATTCACTTTCTGATCATCATTTTGTTGTATGTATATATTACTAATAGTTTCTTGATTTGGTCTTACTATCAAAAACCCACCATTTCCAGTATTTCCAATAGTATTTTTAAATTCTGGATTAGACCATTTATAAAACATACCTGCGGTTGAATCATTAGGATCATATAATAAAACTCGATCTACGGTAAATGTTTTTACGCCATCTTTAATAACAAAATGGTTGGTTGTTGAATATGCTCTACCTTGATTGTCAACATAATCTACTACTAACATGTGTTCAAAAGTATCTGATCCTTTAGCGTCTAGATAAATAAAATCCCCTGCTTTAAGGGGATTGGACTTCCAGTATCCGATGTCTCCAATAGTTTGGTTTTTGTCTAGCGTATTAGTTTTTGTAAATTTTGAATCTGGAAATAGCTCTTTAAGCCTCCACATATCTAGATCTGGATTAAACATATACAGGTCATCAATATTTCCATTGAATAATCCAAGTTTCTTTAGGATTTCAGCACTAAAAGGACCACAAAAATTTTCTCCAAAATCATATTTATATGTTCCGTTGCCTCCAAGACTAGCTGCTAATAATTTCAGCTGTTCTAAATCGGTGGCAGTTAGACTATTTGTAATCGAGAGCATGTTTTCTTGTAAAATTTCTTCAGAGGTCATTATAGGAGTGATAGTTGTGTTATCAACCTGTTTAATATCATCGGCAGGTGGGGGCGGGGCGACTACTTTAACTAAACTTTTTACTCTTTCTCCGACACTTTTACCTAGTTTGGAAAGAGGAGTATTAGATTCTGGATCAGGGGTAAATAAGTTAGTGATAAATTCATCAATTTTTGTTTTTTCGAGAACATATCCGGCGGCTATTCCACTAATAATTAAAGTTGGAGTATTAAAGCCTGTGCCAGTTTTTAAATATGCATTTGGTCCTGTGACCAAATTTATAACATTTGATAATGATGAGGTTTGGGAAAGGGAGGGTCTGTCTGATCTGATTGGTGATAATGGGTAGTTTTTGTTGATAATCTGAGGTATGTCATATCCTAAAACTGTCTGATTTGCATCAACAGATTTAATAATATTTTTATATGTATCTTCAATATTGTTAAATTCTGTAAATTGGTAAGGAACAGTGCTTTGTCCTTCAAGTGCACTTGCTACAGCTCTGTTTATACCGTCATAAGTATAAATGTTACCATTATATGCGGTTATTTTTATAGGTTCGACACTTTCGCCGTTTTTAAGAATATCTCTATGATAATCTATTGATTTAGGATTAATACCTGCCTCATGACCCTTTAATATTAAGATATCAATCTCCCCAGATTTTTTAATGGTATATGTTGGAGCAACTTCTTTATTAATTACCATTGTTATGTCTGGATTATGTGGATTAAGTAGCTCAGAAATTGTAGTTTCGGGTACAAGTTGTGGCGTGCTGTTATTTATTTCAAAAATGTACGGTATATCTTTGACTGTTACTCTCTGTCCTTCAGTTAGCCTTCCAATTGGTACAGTTTCAATGACTCGTTGACCGTTTGACCATTGGCTTACGACTACATGGAAATTGGTATTTTCATCAATTTGTAATCTATAGCTTGTGGTAGTCAAAGATTCTCCATTTCCAAAATTTGTAATTTTTTCGTCTACATTTCTGGGTAAGATTGGATCAGGATTAATATTTGTTTTCAAATTTTCAAAAGGCGTTGCGATCCAGTTGTCCCAGGCCTTTGCAAGGGGATTTGGTTTTGACGGTTTTAAATATTTTGTGAGGTCTTCAGATAAATCATCAATTGATGTCTCGAACCAGGCATTTGTAGAATTTTTTGTTAAATTGCCTTCGTAGTCGATAAGTCTTATGTCGTGAGTTCCGTTTGGATTAGTATTCCAATTGTATTTTTTGGCTTAATATCTCCGTGCGCAAGACCAGTTAAGTCTTGTTGTCTCTTTACCATAGCAAGAGTATTATTTATTTCTGTCTGAGTCAAAATACCTTCAAATTTATCCAATGTTGTTCCTGGAATGTATTCAATATCAAAACCTCCACTTTCTGTGTATCCAAGAAACCGTGGTATTCCCTCTTGTCCACCATATTGTTCATAATATTTAGCGGGAGCATTAATTTGTTGATCCAGATATTCATCATAACTCTCATAGCCAAATTTACTATCATTTTTCCCTAGAATGTTAATTTCTGTTTCTAACAGAGGATTTCTTGTGACAACACCAGAATTTACATCAATTTCAACATTTGCATAATTGGTTTTAATTTGTTGAACAGGTTCAACTACCCTTACAGGATGGTCTAAGATGATATCACCAATCGGGCCATTTATTATATTTCTATCCCATGCTTCTGTAATATTATTTCTTGTAGTACTTACCCAATCAGTAAGTTGATCTGCGACTGGAACACGAGATGTAATGGGAGTATCTAAGCTGTTCAGTTCAGGAGCAATATCAAATTTGTCTGCAATCGGTTGAATAACTTTTTCATCAACCATAGCTCTTGCCATATCGTCTGGAATATTAGTAATATCTCTGGGTGCAAAAAGCATATCTGACGGATTAATTGCTTGGGTTAAAGTTTCGGTAGGGTTAGGGTTAATATTTGAAATTACATTATCTATGCTGGTGCCGACTGATGGTGTCATATCAAAATCAGCAACAGATGTTGGAAAACTAAAATCTCCTGATAATCCACTGAGTGGATTTAAATTTAATGGACTTCGTGGTCGTAATGTACTCATTGCATCTGCAAAATCATCAGCCAAACCTGCGCCTGGAGGAGCTAGTACCGATGCAACTGCTGCCGAACATGCTGGACTTGAAGCATCACCAGATGCAGCACATTGAACCCCGGCTGTTGCTGAATCGGCAAAATCTGCCCATAACACGTAGGGTAATACTCTTTGCACTAATGGATTTGAAAGGGCCGTTTCCATAATAAATGCGGGAGCTCCTGGTGTTACTACGGTTGCAGTAGCTAACCCTGCTCCAAATGAAATTGTATTCTCAAGAGCATATTTATAAATTCCACCCGGATTTTTGACAGTATCAATCACTTCTGCTGGAGGAGGAAGTACTGTTGCGTTTCCACCTCCTAAGCCAGTTGTTCCCAAATCAGTAATTTTGATATTTGGATCTCCGTGAAATAGAGTATCCCAATAGCTTGGCTTATTTTCTTTTTCCGCTATTATCCTATTTGCTTCAAGTCTGGCGTCTTCTAATGCTTGCAACCCTTTTTGTTGTTCAGCCAGTTTATCTGTTAATTTTTGTGCTTCTTCTTCTGCCCTTTCTAATCTTATTCTTTCTATATCTTGTTCTTGCACTATTTGTGCAAGTCTTTGCTCTTCAGCCAATCTTGCTTGAGCAATTGCCTCAGCGGCAATTCTTTTTTGATTAGCTTGAGCTACTGCTAAATTTCGCTCTCTTATGATTTGGTCTTCTAACATTTGTTGTTTTGCCTTTTGTGCTATTTGAGCTGCGACTTCCGCTTCTGCTTGTTTTTTATCTCTTGCTGCGATTTGAGTTTTTCTTATATTTTCCAGTCTTGCTTGTTCCTTTTGTTGTGCAATTTTGACTGCTTGTGCTGCATCAGCAGCAGCTTTTGCTTGCACTTCTTGTTGGTATTGTGCCTCTATTTGATTAATTTTTGTTTTGTCATAATAAAAAGAATTTAAACTATTAGTTGCGTAATTCCTCAGAGTATTGTTATTACAGGTTGGACACATAGCCTTAATATCGCCGATCGATACTGGATCTGGATTTGCAGTTGAAGCAAATTTTGTAAGTATTTCAATTTGTTGCTCATTACTTAGATGGTTTCCTTTTGAATCTGTGACAGGATATTGATTAGGATGAGCATTTCTATATGCTTGATTTACAACTGCTTCATCAGAAGTTTCCTCTTGGGCATCTTTACAGGCATTTCTTTTTGCCGCGCTTCCATAATCATCACATGATTTTACTCTACCTCCAGCTAACGAATCAATCAAGAATTTTTTAACTGGATTATTGGTTGCAGATACACCAACTGTTAGAGTAATTATAAGAAAGGTTATTCCAATTAAACTGATGGGGTCAACAAACGCTTTTTGAAATTTACGTCTAGGCATTAATTTATTATATACTAAATACAAACGCGGTGATTCATGAATTTTTAATGTAATCTGGTATGAAATTCAACTTTTTAGATATGTATTTGATATTTTCTCTAATTATTTTTTCTTCGTGAGCTTCAAAATTTAAACTGTAATATGTAGTTCTCCCAACCGCTTTTTTAATAATAATATTTTGATTTACAGTTTTTTCTAGATAATTTACAAAGGTTTGTCTCGATACTTTTCTCTTTACAATCTTAAACAAATTTTTAAACTGTATTTGCTTTTGTTTAATTAGTGGTTTTAAAATCAATTTAACATTGCTGTCAATATTTTGTTTATTTAAGAATTCAAGCCTTTTTGATTCGAGACTTGTTTTTACTACTGCTATCATAGATATCGTAATTGCTTCTTGAACAAAGTTGGTAAAATGATTTAGATTTTTTCTTTCTAGCGAAAAAAGTAGATATTTATAATATCTTTCTTTCTCTTTGTGATAGTAGTATGAAGTACTGTATAGATTTTTTGAATTCAATCCAACTGTCTTCAATAATAAATGTTCTAATATACGACAGACTCTTTTATTACCATTATTAAAAGGATGTAGGGCATAAAGAGCCGTATGAAATATAGCGACGGACGTTGGATTAGGATTATTTTTGAGCCAAAATACAAGTTCTTTTACTCCGTTATTAATTTCGTTGAAACCTGATGGAGAATAGCTGTCTACTCGGATATCGTTATTACCCCGCCATTTGCCAGATTTATATGGTGTAAATCCAGAAATAAAGTCAGAAAAAATATCAAGTCCAGATGTTAAATCGCTGTGCACTTTTTTAATAAACTCTATATTTAAATCTTTGATATCAAAATTAAGAGAATTTAACCTTCTGTATGTTTTCGCTATGTTAAAAAATTCCAGCTTGTCATGATCTTTTTGAGTTAGCTTTTTATTGTTTTTTATTTTTTCAGCTAAAAAATTAAAATTTGGGTTAGATATTATTAACTTATGTACGTCTTGTGCTTCTGCAAGAGTCAGGCTTGAATTTTCAGCTTTAGATATGGCATACGATGATAGTAATTCGTTTTTGGTAATTAAACCCTTTTCAATATCTGGATTTAAGGTAATTTGTTCAAAAATGTTTAACTTTTCCTCCATCAAAATTATTTCTTCATTTGTGAAATAAAGTAATTCTGGAGTTAGAACAAAACTAGATAAAAATGATCCTGAGAACAGCTTTTTGGTATCCATATTATTAGTCTACTATTAGTCTAGTTATTAGTCAAGTTGACTTTTTGTACCAATTAGTTTTTTAATTATTACTCTTTAAGATTTTGGAGAGGTTTGTTATATCTTTTTCAAAAGGGTGTGTAGTGATGTTGCCTTCATACCTTGTCTGGTTACCCATATAGAATATATGAAGTTTTGCTTCAGGATATACCTTGGAAAAGGTTTTTAATCCTCTTAAATGTTTTGCTGTTATGTTTTGACTACTTTTAATCTCAAAAGCATGAAATCCGTTCGGACCGTAGGCTATAAAATCAACCTCTGAACCATTGACAGTTCTATAATAATAAAAATTATATTTTAGATCTTCGGAATCATTTACGGCTAATAAATTTTGGAAAAACAAATTTTCGAGTGCAATTCCACCAATTTCTTGATCAGTGTCTATTGGTCCAGATGGTCTTAATGTCCTGTATACTCCCGTATCAAAGAAGTAAAACTTGGGTTTTGAGACGATCCTTCTCTTTGCTCGACGGGTAAAACCTGGTAATTTATATCCAACCATTAAATCTTCAAGTATTGAAAAATAATTTTCAATAACTTTTCTTTCAACCATTACTTCTTGCGCAATTGAAGTAGCATTGATTATAGATCCTACAGAAAAACTTGCAACTTCCAAGAATCTTGCGAAAGCTCCTAGGTTTCTAGTTAAACCTTCTTGCATTATTTCTTCTTGCAAATATGTTTTTACATACGAATAAAGGTACTTTTGAGGATCTTCCTCGGTAAACACTGTTGGTAAACTTCCATATTTATTAACAAACTCTAAAGAAAAATCTCCCCCCAATTCTTCTGCTGATAAAGGATGTAACTGATAGGTGAGTGCCCGTCCTGCTAATAAGTTTTGCCCTTGTCTTCTTAGTTTCCTTGCACTGCTCCCAGTTAATATAAAATTATATTTTTTATTTTCAATTAGTCTATGAACTTCATTTAAAAGTTCTGGCACTCTTTGAACTTCATCAATAATGATATAGTTAGTATGATTTGGTGGAATGAAACTAGCAAGTTTCTCTGGATGAGCCAATAGGGTCTGAAATATCTGGCCATCAAGAAGATCAATGTATATGGCATCTGGATATCTACTTTTAACAAGAGTTGTCTTTCCAGTAGCACGAGGACCAAACAAAAAAAAGCTTTTTTTTGTAGGTAAAACTATGTTTCTGGTATACATAACTCCATTTTATCATGTAAATAGGAGTTGTCAAGTCCTTAAATATATGTAAATGATATACCTACATATACGATTTACTTGGAAAATCATATATCATTAGGACTAGGGGCTGTTAGTACAGTGGTAGTACACATCATTCGCATTGATGAAACGCCGGTCCAATTCCGGCACAGTCCACCCATTTAAATAAGCAAATTTCAAATCTACAAATACTACAAATCTACAAATAAGCAAATTTCAAATAAACAAGTTTGCCACTTCGTGGTAAACAAAAGATGGTAAGATGAATAATGAATAATTATATAAATTCAGAAAAAAATATTCACACCAGAATAAATAAATTTGTGGTAAGTTGTTTTGTAAATATTGTACGTAAAATTCCCAAACATACAGAAAACACACGAATAATACAACAAATTTCAGCATCATTAACCTCAATTGGGGCAAATGATCAAGAAGCAGATGCAACCGATTCAGTTAAGGATTTTGTAGCTAAGTATAAAATTGTTAAAAAAGAAGCAAAAGAAACAGAATATTGGCTTAGGTTTTTAAAAGATACTGAAATTTTACCAAATGACTTATTAGATTCATATATAAAAGAATCTCACGAGATACTTTTAATAATTAGCAAAATTATAATCAACTCTTCAAAGTGATTCTATTGTCTTACTGTTCTGTTTTTATTTGTCTATTTGTAGTATTTGACTATTTGTAGATTTTATTGAGGTATTTCAATCTGTGGTTCTTGAGTTGGAGACGGCGTAGCAGGAGGAGTTAAATTTTCAGTTTGAACTGGATTAGTTTCAGTGTTTTCGACTTTTTCGTCAATTGTATCTAATTCTTTTTTAACTAATTCATAGTCTTTAGAATCTTTTTCTACTAAAGTTAGAGTAATATTTAGTTGTTCTTTGGCCTTCTCAATTTGTTTGTTGCCTTTATATGCCATAGCAAGGTTAAAGTGACTATTTGCAAAATCAGGCTTAGCAAGGACAGCTAACTCAAATATTTTGACAGCGTCTTCAAATTTACCATCAGCATAATATATTCCACCAAGCTTAATTCTTAAAAGAGGATTAATAGGGTCCAAGAAAATTGCTTGACTATATGCTTCTATTGCAAATTGATTTGCATCTTTGGCGAACGTTGAAATAGAACTATATACATTTCCTAAATTGTCCCAGTTTGATGCCTTTTGAGGGTTTAAGGAAACAGCAGCTTTGGCTTCAGTTATACTTTGCTGAATAAGCTGACTAATGGTATTTTTGTCTTCATCTTTAATATCTGTCTTTTTTGCAATTGAATTAGCAATGGCAAGATTAAGTTCAGCAGCAACCAAATGATATCTATCCGAATAAGGATTTATTTGCAACACCCTATTTAGTTCCTCATATGTTTTAAGGTTAATCATTTTATTAAATAAATATTCACCAAAGAAGACTTTGTAAGAGACAAACGATACAAATAGAACAAAAGCTATAAAAGGAATAGTCATAACAAAAGCAGGAATTTTAGAAGTAAAGATTCCACTGACTTCTCTAGTTTTTGAATTTAAGGCGATTAGCAAAAAGAAAATAGGGAATAGAGCAGGGGATATAGGGAAAATTAGTGAGATGACAAGAAAAATAAGAATACTTAAATTGTTTGGATTTTCAAGATTAAAAGATTTTAGTGTAACAAAAAAGATTGATAAAAATATAATAACTCCTAATAATCCCACTTCAACTATCAAGGTAAGTGGGGTATTCCTTGAAACTATGTATTTTATTCCCCAATCATTTGTAGTATTAAATGTAATTGGCCTGAATTTATTAAAACTTACTAAATAATTAGTAGGACCAACACCTATTAGTGGATTTGTTTTTAGTGTGTCAATTGCAATTGACCAACTATTGGAAAGGCTAAGTAGTTTAGGAGACGTATTTTTTAATGGTAATACTGAGTATGCAGACAATGATAGACCAATAAAAATTACAAAACCAGAGAGACCAAACAGTATTTTGTTAGTGATATCATTTTCCCGAATGGCTTTGTAGAAGGCAAAAGGCAGGATCATGGCAAAAAAAGTCAAAGAGCTAATTATGTTTCCTAAACTTGAAAAATTACTGCCCATAAACTTTAAGGTTGGTATATTTAGGAATGAAACAATCTGCAGTAGGGAGGCAATAACTGCCGAGATAATTATCACGTTCTCCATTATATTTTTGTCTTTTTGTATAAATTGATTGACAAAGAAATACATAAATGATGCAAATACTATAAATGATGTTGCACCAGGCAAGACAAACGAATCAAATTTACCTAAGGGAGAAAGAATTGATGAAACTATATAAATTATGGCAAAGGCAACAATTAAAACATCAATTTTAGAAGAGTAAAACTTAAAATCTCCCACTAAAATTGTTTTAACTATTTTTACAGTTGTTAGAAGTAAAATCCCTACAGCAAGTAATAACAATTTTGCAGTATCAAATGGACTTTGAAAAATAGGTAAAAAGAATAGGGGATAAAAAAATATTAACCCTAAAAATAAATATTTGTCGATTATATTAAGTATCTTCACATTATTATATTAGTCTATTAAATTAGCTTCTGTCAATGGCTATTTAGAACAAAATGTATATTAAGATATCTTTTGATATACTACTGTATTAAATCTTTTACTAAAAATGTTTTACTTATACTTAAAACTTTCTTTAAAAATGCGTTATGTTTTATGTATACTTAAAATGTAATTTTAGTCAAGATTCTGTAATTCAATTATCCACCAATTAAATTCTACATCTGTATCAATTGCTTCATTAAATCCAATTGTAAATTCTCCAATGTCTTTTGATTTGACATACAAAACTTTGTTTTGAGTAGTCGTGACTGGGGTCACGTAAATTAAACTATTAGCATTTGATTTAGGATTCTTAATTTTTAATTCAGTTAAACCAGCAGGAAGCAATGCTTTTCCAGCGGTTGCATTTGTACTTATTTCACCTGAGACAGATGCTACAGCAGATTCTGTTGCGGTTAGATCAATGCCATTTGCAATTACTATATTGCCATTAAGTTTCAAATTTCCAGCCACTTCAACATTACCTGAAAAATAAGCATTTCCATCTGTATCAATTATTATTTTACCCGCCATAATTTCAAGTGGGGCAGAAGCAAGTGATTGAATACCAAGTGGTTCAGTTAGTGAATTAACATTTTTGGTTGTGAAGTTATCAGAAACAAAAAGTGATGAAATTGCAGCCTGTCCAGTAACAAATAAATCGCTTGCACTGAGCGTAGCCGAAGTGGTTGCCGTATTAACATTCCACGAAGATGCATCACTTAGGAGTTGTTGATTGCTTTCAACTTCAGAAAGTAAACTTTCAATCTCAGAAAGTCTAGTTGACTCTATCTTGTCTGCATACAAAGTTCCAGATATAGTAGCGTCATTATTAACTATTAATTCTTCACTCTTAATTAGTCCAGTTGCATCAATACTTGCTACTTCTTCATTATTATTACCTTTAATTACTAATTTAGATGCGGATTGACTATCATCGGGTTGCAAGTCTATTATTAAGTCAGCATTGGCAACAGGGGAGATTAAGTTAGTTTCAACTTGTCTAAAGCTTCCTATTCCTGCCACTAGTTTTGCAACTGTTGCCTCTGCAAATGCCCCAATCCTGTTTGTAATTCCAGTAACTGTTGCAACTTCATAGTTACTAGGAGAATCACCAGTTAAAATAACATCACCAGTATTATTGATAGCAAGATCTGGATCGTAATAGGTCAGATTAGTC
>ERZ1292625.961-Hain-H41-01um-R1-961-length-38405-cov-9_pt1 | contig 38405 bp, 65 predicted proteins | sample MGYA00564400_ERZ1292625 | MGnify/ENA primary metagenome ERZ1292625 (study PRJEB36523, sample SAMEA6512639) | groundwater metagenome | collected 2019-01-08 | study: AquaDiva: Metagenomics assemblies of 32 groundwater samples
GTCGATGGCTTTGACGTACTCAGACCAGAGGCCGCTTCTCTCTCCGCTGAGTCCCGCCCCTTTCCCGGCGAGGCTAATGTCTTGACACGGGAAGCCTCCGCAGAGCACGTCAACGGGTTCGACGGCTCCCCAGTCCACGGTGCGGATGTCTCCGTATCGAGGAACGGCAGGCCAATGCTTCGCGAGGACTCGTTGACAGTAGGGATCATTTTCGACAAACCAACTAGTTTTGAATCCATCGGTACGCTCCAATCCCAAAGAAAAGCCACCTATTCCTGAGAATAAATCTCCAACGGTCAGCACGGTCCATCCTCCTCGGTTACAATCCCGCCACAAACGGATACCGCGCCAGCACGTCAGCCATGTCATGCCTGCCGCAAGCGTGCCAGTTTCTCTCTATACGCATAATGGAACTCGCACACGTCCCCATCCTTCATTGCCAGATTCTCGCAGGTCGTCACGCTGCGAAACTGGCATTGCTGCGCGGGAAGTTCCAGCCAGTCTCGATACCAGTCTTGCCGAAGGAATCGCTCAGGATCACGCGGCTCCGGCACAAATCCACCATCAGGCCGTGGCCTACTGGCCTTCGCATAGGTTTTGGCTGCCTGCACCGCCTCGGCCTGCTCGGATTCGTCGAGGAGGCGAAACAGCTCTAAGGCTTTCGTCTTGCCCACCTTCGGCCTACCGTTTCGTGCAGGGTAATGGCTCCAGAACTGCTCAAATAATGACGAAGCCTGATTGCTCATGCGCCCTCCTTCGTCATCAGACAGTATTCCCACGTCCCACCCTGCGCGGTCCTCCGTCGCTTCAATACCAGATAGCCCCCGAATCGAGCCTTGCGTAGGTGACGAAGCTGCGCGGAAATGCTGGATTCAGGATCGCCGGTTCGTGCGGCCAATTCCGCTAGACTCTGCCACTGCCCCGACGCCATCGCCGCCTTCACACGCCCCATCTGGTCGAGGAGTCGGGTCCGATCAATCTGCTCGTCATACGCCGGGCCAAAGGTACTCATGCGGGCTCCTTTCAATTCAAGATTTGAAACGCACAAGACTCGGACTTATCTTTTCCCCTCCTGGTGAGTTTAGGGAGAGGGTTGCGGTCGCACCGGTTATGGCTACTGGCCAGTGTGGGTGCGGAGGGGAGCAAGGCCGCTGACAGACTGAACACAGCGTTGAAAAGCCCCTGGACCCGCGAAGCACAAGCGTTTTCTATTGTGGGCCCAGTGGTAGAGAAGCGGTTAGAACCACGAACGAAGGCAAAAAAAGAGCCCAATGAACCTTGGTACAAGCAAGATCCATTGGGCCTTTGAGGGTGGGCTGGAGCCCAGGGGAACATTGGCGACAATGTAGAGTGCTTGTACCACTCCTTCGTCTGTTTGGGATTCTGCCATCGTTGGCGCGTCATGTCAAGCCCCTAGCGTCGGACCCACAGAAATATGCACACGGCCAGCAGGGCGAAGAGCATCAACAGGCTCCTTCTGTACGCTCCTGCGCGTCACAGTCTGCACAGACCGTGCGTCCCCCGCGACAGACAAAGAGATAATGCATCACCTGGCAGCGCGTACAGGGGCCCGGCTGGTTGGTCCATACCGTAATGGAGTGTGGCAACAGTGGTATGAGTTCGCTGAGCGTGGAGCGTCCGGTAATCATCGTGTAAACTCCTCATGCCTCAGTCCGACGTGGTGCAAGAGCTCATGGCCGCACGTGGCCAGGTCTGTCGGTGCGCAATAGATCGTGCGCGTGGCCGGATCGTAGCATCCAACCGCCGCCTCATCGTGGCAGACCGCCTGGATCAGCTCCCGATGCTCCGTGAGGATGAGCCCGCCCTCCGGGATCAGGTAGCCGCGATTCACGGATGGGGCACAGGCGGAGAGGAGCAGGCAGCCAAGGGTTAGCATCATCCGTGTCATTGCCCCGCCTCCTGCTCCAGCGTGGCGAGGAGGTGGTCTATACGGCGCATTAATGCGCCGTGCTCCATCCCGCCGTGATATTCCCCCGTGGCGTGTCGTCTCCCAATGGCGAGTTTTGCTTGTGCCAGTGTGAGCATTTCCACCAGCGCCCGCCCGTGGGTGGCCAGGAGGGTGAGCTTGCGGGCGTTCGCGTGGTTCGTCGCGTTGCTAGTATTGTCAGGGTAATTATCATCCTGATCCCGTAGACGATATTCATTTTCCTTGCCTGACACGGCGTTGATATGCACAACACCTGGCGTGGACTCCTCAAACAGTTTCGTCAGATTCGGTGTCATGGTATCGTGCCCTCCATCGTGGTGACAGGTAGTTCCGGCGCGCCCCACTGCCCCCAGGCGAGCACGGCGAGTGTGAGGAGGAGCAAGGCGAAGCCCAGGGTATCGTGGACGGTCCAGAGGTGAGTGTGGCGGTTTGGGCGCATAGTCATGATTGAGACCCCTGTACGATTGTCCGAACTCCGACGATGAGATTATCGTACATATGCGGTTGGCACCCCGCAACGGGTGCCCTCAAAATTCAAATTGGCGATCGCACCACCTGGGCACCGGCAATCTGTGATCCCGCAAAAATGTTCGCGCAATCGCCGGGCCTGTCTCGGGGAGATCTCATACATATCCCCGGTGCCGATTGGATCGCTGAGCAGGGCCGTGGCGGGCACACGGAGTTTCACCGCCGCCGCATTGTGGAAATTGTTGATCCCGGATGGCTGATAGATGATTTGCATGGTGTCCTCCTCTGCCCCTACAAGGCCGGGGCGTGGCGCGGGGGATTGGTTAGCGTGTTGCGTCGATAGCGGCAAGGGCCTCATTGGAGAGCCCTCTCGCAATCGTGGCCTCTGGAATGTCGTATTCCGTAAGGATCTGCCCGCAAAATACATGTATCGAGACGTAGCGCGTCTTGACGTGTTCACCCTTTGCGTTGGTCGTAGTGTGAATATCTGAGACCGTACATTGCGCCGGATGCTTCCCCCTCGACGTATAGACTTGTCCGATTTTGAATCGTGGCGTTTGCATGGCTCAATCCTCCGCGGGGAATAGGGTTAGGCTACTGGCGCGACAAACAAGGCGTTGAGCGCGTCAACAATCAATCGAGCATTCTCAGGATTGTCACAGGTGGCGATAGGGTCAGCCCCAAAGGTTCGCGTACCCTCATAAATCAGCCAGTAATCAGGCCCGTTATTTTGAAACGCTTTCACGGCCTTGAAGCTTGGCATGGTAAGCACTCCTTGGTGATGGGTTGCGCGATTCATACTGGCCTATAATGCAGGGAGCGTGCCAGCGCATGAGTTGCGCGTAACGTGTTGATAATATACGATCATGAAAATAGCAACCTGTTGATAAGTGGCCCTCAGACTGAGGCGAAACGGGACAGGTCGAACAATCGTCAATTGGCGTGAGGTTTCGTAGTACAGAATGCGACAGCGGTTGGGGCAGATTGCGCCAATTCACAGGGAGCTATTTGTTATCTAGGGAGATACGACGGATAACAATGTCAACACGAAGTCCATTGCTGAGTGATCGTGCTTACTCAGATTGCACGGTTGACAGGCAAGACAATAATTCGAGAGGTGATTCTTGCCACCTTTTGCGCGTGGATGGATATGGTCCACGTGGTAACGAGGGAGCAGCGAGGCGCAACAATATTGACAACGCCCATTCTGCTGGATCCAGCGTTGGGCATACAGGCGCGGATCCACGGCAGGCTGTAAGTCTAATCGTCGAGCAATCTGTTTCATTTGAGCAAGGTCTTGCGTGCCTTGGCGCGGATCCGCTTGACCTGATTGGCTCGCTGCGATTGATCGAGCCGTTGATCGTCGGTCAAGGCTTTCGCTCGAGCCAGTCCACCAAGGCGACCTAACGCTTGTGCATGCGGGTTCTTCATGCCGCCAGTTCTATCAGACCGTACCGCTACGGTAAAGCCCTCAACCCCAAGACGCCTTCAATGAAATCAACATGGTGAGTGAACACTCACATTATAATCTACTCATAATCGCAGCGGGTTCTTGCCATCAACGCCCCATTTCCTGTATTCACATTCTTGAAGCCCGAAGCGTGAACGCAGTGAACAGGGCGTAGGGCGCTCAAGGCAGAGGGCGAACAGGAGCGCTTCGCTCAGCCCGTCGCCGCACTCCCCTCTCAGAGCGTACCCGTTAGCGGTACAAGATCCCCACTCCGTGCCTGCGGAGCCGTCGCAATCGGCGTAGCGCAGCAGGCATCCGCTCTCCCTCTTGACAACCCCACTCCAATAGGCCTACAAACACCCATGCAGCATTACTGGGGTGCGCTCGCCATCTGTACCCGCATTGGCTACACCAGCACCAAACGCCTGCCTGAACTCATTAAACGCCTCGGCGTCCCCGCCTTCCTCCGGAAACATGCCCGGAAGAAGACCTGCTATTATGCCAGCGAAGCCATGCTCCTCAGTTGGGAGCTGAGCCGAGGCCGACAGTACCGGGAGGAGCTGATTGCGAAACAACAACGGCACGATCAGGCCAAAGCCGAGCAACAGCAGCAACGCTCCCGCATCTTAGCAGTGCGTCAAGCACAGGAACAGCAAGATTGTATGCAAGCAAGCCACGCAAGCGATGCATGCAAGCAGGAAGCAAGCAAGCTGCTTGAGACGTAAACAGGCAACTGCAAGCAGTGTGAACGTAGCGATAACAACAGGTTATACGTGCAAGGTCTGATAAGATGTATTATGTGAACTCGTGCTTCGATGGCGAATAACGCAAGCAGGCAGGGGGGGGAGGGTTCGACCGTGCCGATGAGGCTTCAGCGACAGCTCAGGGTGGTGCTCGGCACCGCATGCTGTCCTAACGAGGGGTGGGCCTGTTTCTAAATTTTTAGGTTGGGGGTGATATGAGCGACGGAGTGATTATGGCGCATACCGTGCATCCCACGGTGATCGGGCTATATAGGGGACGGGTGCCTGAGGGGTATATGCTCCTCGCGGTGCCGAAGGACGAGTGGCGGTCGGTGGCGAAGGAGGAGCGGATGAGCGTGGGCATTGACCATCATCGGGAGTTGTTGGCGGAGGTGTTGTGCTGGGCAGCACGGAACCGGGCGTCGATTGAGGCGACGGGGGGGACGGCGGCGGAGTGTGTGGAGCGGTTTTTGAAGGAACGGAGTGAGGAGGGACGCCATGACCGAACCGGACTATAGCTTTGCGGATAAGATTCTGGAGGACGCGCAGCGCAGTTTGGCGTCGGGGGTGGACTGTGACGAGCTGAACGGGGCGAATCGGGAGATTCTGGGGGCGATTGTCGCGCAGGCGCAGGCCTGTCGGGAGGCGGATTTCAAGAAGCAGAAGTCGGTGGTGTGTCCCGAGTGTGCGGCGGCGTTTGTGGTGGAGATCATCAATGGCGAGGCGTTAGCGAAGTCGCTGAACCACTTGTGTAAGTCGCTGGACGGGAATGCGCGACTGACGCAGTTCTTGCGAGGAGCGCCGGATTCGAGGCCGGAGCTGGCGGGCGGGATGGGGTTTGCCGGGTTGAAGCCGGAGCAGTTGGCGCAGGTGATGGACTGGCTGAACGTGAATGAGCAGGAGTTGCGGGGGGCGCACGAGTGACGCCGACCCCGCAAGCCGTGACGGATCGGAAGGCGCTCCGTGCCATTCAGCAGACGCGGCAGCGGGTGGACGTGGAGCGATGCCGGAGAGACGCGCATCATTTTCTGTTTCAGTCTGGCCTCGCGACGAAGGACGAGCATAACGCGCTCGATCCCATCCGGCCCTTTCCTGATGAACTCTATTTGCGGGCGTTGTTGGACCATTTGTTGTTGGCGGGGCGGTTTCTCACCCCGGAGCAGGCGAGCTATTCCCAGAAAGCGGGGTATGACGACCTGTTCCGCCGCGCCTGTGGCGAATCACGGATTCTGGCGGTGGAGAAGTCGCGCCAGATGATCGTCACCTGGCTCGTGAGCGCCTACGCGCTCTGGCGGGCCAAGTTCCATGACCATCAACTCGTCCTGTGGCAATCCAAGCGCGAAGACGATGCGGCGAACGTGGTCTTTAATAAAGAACCGTTTATTGCCCGCATTTCCTTTATGGAAACCCATCTCCCCCAACATCTGAGGACCGCGCAATTCCCCAGGGCGGGCAGTTATGGCCAGCTCATGTTCCCGAACGGCTCCCGCATCTGGGGCGTGCCGGAGGGCGGCGATATTATCCGGTCGAATACGGCGTCCTTGATTATTGCGGACGAAGCGGCGTTTCAGCCGGAGTTTGACGCCTCGATTTCGGCGGCACTCCCGGCCATCAAAGGCACGGGGCAAGGGCAGTTTGTGGCGATCAGTTCGGCGGAGCCAGGAGCCTTTCAAGCGTTTGTGGAGGCGGCATGACGCACGGATTGGGCGGGCGGGTCACGAAGTCGATGGTCCCCGTCATGCGGATTCACTATAGCGCCGATCCGTCGAAGCGTCCCGGCACGACGTCTGGCGATGCCTGGTTGACGCAGGCGGTCCAAGGCTATCCAGGGGGCATGCGCTGCCCACGCTGGCGCAAGGAGATGGAGATTGAGTATGGGGCCCTGGGTGGTACGCGCATCTTTGCCCAATGGGAACAGTGGCAGCTCAACGGGAAGATCGTCGTGCCGCCGTTTGACGCGCGAGGCTATCGCCTGTATGGTTCATTCGACTATGGGTGGCGGCATCCCTCGTGCTATCTGGTGCATGGGCAGAACGGCGATGGCGAGATTATCACGCTGTGGGAGTTCTTTGGAGCGCATGTGCCGTATAGTGCCATCGCGAAGATCATTAAGGGGGAGCGCACCACGGTCCCGCCTTGTGGGGATGCCTGCCATCCGGATGCCCGGACGTTTATGGGGAATCCCTATGCGGGCAGTGAGTTGTACAAGGTGGCGGACCCCTCGATCTGGGCCGAAGATCAACAACAGCACGATGGCCCGATGAAGAGCACGGCCAAACTGTTTCGGCAAGAGGGCGTCTACTTCAAGGAAGGCGAGCGGGGGGGCGATACGACCATCGCGGACTGGCTGCTGGGCTATTACTGGCTCGACCCCCTGAAGCCGCTGTATCGCATCACGATGGCCTGTCCGAACCTGATTCGAGAAATCGGCTTGCAGCGGAATAAGGACGTGTCGGCACAGGTGGCGATGAATCGGGCGCAGCCCGAGGCCTGGGTGGATAAGGATAACGACGCCTGGGATGCGCTCAAGTATTTCCTGCATGGGTTCCCGCCCAAACCGATGGCGGAACGGGCCGCCGAAAAGCCTGGAAGCTTCATGTTCTTTCGCGAGATGGCGATCAAGGCGGCGAAGGGGGAGGCATTGCCTTCCTATGCGATTGACGCCCCGACACAACGGGAGATGATGGGATAATGGGAAGTCCAACGAAGAAACGCCCCACGAAACGCGGGAAGAAGGCGGCCGCCGATGCGGAGAGTCAGTCCACCAAGCTGGAGCGCTGGAAGGATCGCGTCTCGCATGCCCGCAAGGTGCGGACGGACTGGGAGACCACCTACCAGGTGACGCGCTGCGCGAATTACTTCCTGGGCCATCAAGTGGAACGGAGCCGGACGACGAAGGATAAGGTCTTTAACCATATCCGTACCACGGTCCGCACGATGCTCCCCAATTTGTTCTATGCCACACCGAAGTTCTACGTGCGCGTCCAGCCAGGGCTGAAGGCACCGGCTGAGGAACGGGCGAGCGCCACCGGCGAATCCGTGCTGGAATCCATTGGCAATCAGGATCAGAACTTGAAGCGCTCGGCCTCACTGGCGGTCCTGCAAGCCTTTTGGCGCATTGGCGTCTTGAAACAGGTGTATGACCCGAAACTTGAACCGAATCCCCAGCAGGGAGAACCCATCTATTTGCAAGATGCGGAGGGCCAGGTCAAAAAGGACGAGCTCGGTAATCCCATTCCGATGAAGAACGCCATCACGGGCGAGACCGTGACCGAGCCCCCCGACGTACTGACCGATGAGGTTTACCGCTACGATTTCGTCAACGCGGCGAATCTCCTCTTGCCCGACGAAGGCCCAGACATGCAGAAATGGACGTGGATCGGGGAGGAAATCACGGTCTCACTCGAAGAAGCGAAGGCGGATACGCGCTTCCCCAAAGAATACCGTGATGCGTTCGTCGCCAATGCGACCGACGCCAGCGATGGCAGCAGCAAGCGGACGGCACGGGCCACCTCAGAGCTCGACCAACAGTTCAAGTACGTCGAATGCTGGGATCATGTCGGTAAGCGCCGATTGATCTTTGCGGACGGGCAGACCTGTAACGATTTTCTCGTCGATGAATGGCTGCCCGATGGGGTCGAGGACAATCCTTATGCCATCCTGAACCTGGGTGATCCCATCCTGGAGCCCGATCCGTGCCCCTGGCCGGTGCCGTATATCAAGCCGTGGCTCGATCCGCAGGATGATTACAACATCGCTCGCAAGATGATTAGTGAAGGGTCAAAACGGGCCGCCCGCAAGGGATTTTACACGGACAACACCTTCGCCAGCGCGGACGAGCAAGCCAAAATGGCGAGTGCAGACGATATGACGCTCGTCAAGGTCAACGATCTCAAGGACATTCCGACCTTTCCCAATGAGCCCAACCTGTCGATGGATATTTACCAGTCCGGCAACCTGGCGTTGGCTGATTACCGCATGATTACCGGGCAGCCAGGGACGCGGCAGGGCATCACCAGCTCCGGCACGGCGACGGAGGCGGGACTGGTCGAGCGATCGGCCAATCTCCGTGACGCGGCAGACCAGGGTTCCATCAATAGCTGGCTGTCGGAGGCGGGGAGCAAGATGTTCCAGCTCGTCAAGTCCACTCTCACGATGGATATGTGGGTCAAGCTCCGTTCGTTCAGTGATACAGAGGTCTTACGGCATGTGGAGCGGAATTACGGCGTGCCGAGCGAACAGCTCTCGATGATGATGGAACAAACGCCAGGGCTCAAGGCCATGCTGCAAGAACGGATTGGTAAAGATAGCTGGCGGAAGATTACCCGCGAGGAGTTGACGTTTGAGGCCGATGTGACCATCGTACCGGGCAGCGCACGCCCGCATAACCTGGACAATGAGCGACGGGCCTGGATGGAGCTGCTCAAATTGATCGGGTCATTCCCGCAATTGGCCCTGTCGCGTGAATTGCTCAAGCGCACGGCGACGATGGTGGGCGACGGGCTGATTGACGACCGCATGATTGACGAATTGATGGCGTTAGCGCAAAAGATGGTCGAGATTAACGCGAAACAGGCGGGCCGCGACCAGGGCGGCGCGAATCCAGAGGCGGGGACGGGGAGTACCGCCGGTCAGCCCGATCTCGCCGCAATGATGGCGGGCATCAGCGGGATGCAAGGGGGATAACATGAGATTTCTTTTTGGGGCGTTCTGTGGCGTCGTCCTCGGGACTGCGCTGAGTGTGGGCGCAGGCTCAACAGAGTATTGGCAGCAACAGCAGCAGTTGGATGCGCTCCGGCAGTTGCTGCTTCAGCAGCAGATGCAAGAATCACAGCGGCAACTGGAGCAGCAGCGCATGCCATCATTTGGCCGCCCACCCTGCTAGGAGGACGTATGCCACTCATTACCATGCAGTGTATCCACGGGCATTCTGTCGATCAATACGTCCATACCCTGTCTGATCGTGGCTGTCGCACGATGATCTGCCGGGTCTGTAGCCAGACGATGGGGCCGACCCTCTCGGTCGGGCGCGGGCTCCTCTACTTTGAGGAAGGGCGGCCACGGATCATTGAGCACATGACGCATGAGCCGCAAGTCGTGACGGGCCACCGGCAGCACCAGAAGCTGATGGCGAAGCATAAGGTGGAGTGGGCGAACCGTGGGACGAGTTTCCCGGGGCAGTGGATATGAGCGGCATTCTCGCCCTCCATACGGTGCTGCAAACATCTGTCACGGTGTCTACGTTGCCTATCGCGTTGCCGCCTGAGTTGTTTGGCGAGCAGATTCTTCGGGCGGTACTGACGGTGGAAACGGACAGCATCCGCATTAAGACCGATGGGGGCAATCCCTCGTCTGGCGATGGACATCTGGTGCGAGTCGGTCAGCGTATTGTCATCGAAGGGCCGAAGGATATTGGCAACTTTCGCATGGTGCGGGCCACGACGGACGCAACCGTGACCATCGGGTTAGAGGCGCAATGAGTGTGACGATTACAGGCGACGGGCCACCGACCGTCCTTGGCAGCGTGACTGCTGGCGCAATCCCGCTCAACCTTATCAGTGCCGCCACGGCCAGCAATACTCCCGCGAATCACGCGGATTTCAATATTGTTTTCAACTGGCAGAAGACGACCAATAGCGAAACGGCCTTCACGATTGGCGAAAGTGCGGCGAGCACGGGCGGGACTGGGATCAATCAAGCCCTGGCCAAGGTGGCTACACTAGCAGACAGTACGGCCACGCCCTTTCTTGTCTCGGCCCGCGGTGCCGCCTCCTCATTCGTGGTAGATCCGACGGGCAAAGTCGGCATCGGCATGACGCCGACGGAGGCCTTGTCTATCACGGGCAATGCCTATATGACCGGGGCACTCGGTATCGGCAGCATGAACACACTGTTAGCGGAAGACGCCTCACATACGTTGGGTATGCGAAACGGGGCGAACAAGCAAGCGCTCAAGATTTACGGCACGTATACGGATGCCGCAAATTATACACGCCTCTCGCTCGGACGTGACGCATTCGGGACGGCCTCCGTGATTGTGGTGGAGCAAGCCGGATCAGGCTCAACTGACCCATTGTACCTTGGCACATCTGGCGCATCGGCGATTAATTTCATTACGTCCAATAATGTCCGTTTCATTCTCACCAGTACGGGGCATCTCCTCGCGAACAACAATACTCCCGATATCGGCAATGTTGCTAGCGGACGGATGGGAAACATTTATAGTACGGTATTCGTCTGTACGTCGGATGTGTCGGATACGGCGATCATGAGCGTAGAACAGCATGATGCAGGCACGACCGCTGCATTGATTCGTGGACGAAAATCACGCGGCACTGTTTCCTCACCCACCGTCATCACAACGGGCGACGAAGGGCTCGTCATCGGGGCTGATTACTACGTCGGCGCGACGAACACCTATCAGCGCGGGTCGCTCATCAAGCAGGTCTCAGCGGGCGTCATTGCCGATAGCGCGACCGGCGTGGCGGGCATGATGAAGTTCCTGGCCGCGAAGGTGGGGATTGAACCGGCGGAGATTCTGCGTATCAACGGCGTGGTGCAGCATACGGTCCACGTCGGCACCGCACCCACAATCACAGCGGGTGGGGGAACCGGCCCGACCATTGCGGGAACGGACGAATGCTTTTCGGTCACGATTGGCACGGGCGGGATTGCGCAATCCGTCACGGTCACATTTGCCAACGCCTACACCGTGGCCCCACAATGCGTGGCGAATCATCAGGGAGCCTCATTGCTCGTGAAGTGTGTGTCCACGACCACCACGGTGGTTATCACGGCGGAGCTCCCCTTTACGGCGAGTGGGATCATTGATGTGGTCTGTCGGGGGTACGAAACCTAATGGCGATCACGAAGAAAATAGAATTTAAGAATGTCGATAACATCCTGGGACTGCAAGACTCGACGTTCCTCAGTTTGACCGCAGGGACGGCACTCTTTATCCGTGAAGACGGGACCTTAGCCGCTCCTGGGGCCAGCTCGACGAATATTAAGCAGACGGAAGTGGATTTCGGAGCCACGCCCGTGAGCGCGTCGGAGTTTACGATTGTTGATGCCGATGTCAGCGCGACCTCGCAATTGATCGGATCAGTGGCGTATGAAGCGCCGACAGGGAAGGACCTGGACGAAGTGACGATGGATAGACTGGATCTCAAGTTTGGGCCTGGGGTGGGGCAGTTCCTCCTCTATATCTCAGGACTAGATGGAGACCTCGAAGGCACATTCAAAATTAATTATCTTGTGGGGTAGACCGTGGCCGTTATTAAATCAGGAGCCTCAACCGATCAACTCACCGTGGATGCGACGAGCAAAGCGGCCCGCGTCACGCTGTATGATTCTGCTGGCAGAGAGGTCTCGACGCAGGTCAAACAGACCTACATGATCGCCTCGACCTTTACGCCTGCCGCGACACCTACCGATCTCGTCATCATCGAAGGCAGTTCGACGAAAACGATTCGTGTGATCCGCATGAAGATCACGACGACCAACACGGCGGCGGGATCGCAGACGTTTTTTCTCATTAAGCGTAGCGCCGCGGATACCACCGGCACGTTTGTCTCGGCTGGTACGCCGGTGCCAGTGGACTCTGCTAACAACGCTTCGACGGTCAACCGTGTCGGGCACTTCACGGCGAACCCTGGGGCATTAGGGGCGGCAGTGGGCACGATTAACGTCGTGAGGGTGGCCTCTCCAGTTCTTGTGCCTGCCACGTTTGCAGGCATCGTGGACGATGCAGGCTACGACTTGCTTGACCATTATACGAGCTCACAACTCGATCAACTCGTGACGTTGCGAGGCGTGGCACAGTGTTTGGCCATCAACTTCAACGGTGCGGCCCTCGTCGCAGGCCAAGTGCATGCCTATCAAATCGTCTGGATCGAAGAATAGGGAGTTGCATGACCTACACGAAAACACTGACCGCCGAACAACTCGCCATTATGACCGCCAAGGCAGGCACAGAGGCGGGGATTCCTGCGTTGTTCGACGCCATCCTTGATCGCTACATCGCCGATTGCGCGCGAGATGTGCAGATGGACTTTGATGTGAAAGTGCGGGAGCTTTGGGCCAGGATACCTGTCGAGGCTCAACAAGTCCTCGTCGCACAAGTTGAACCACTCTACCCACCCATCACGGAGGCAACATGAACGTATCCTATGAACTCGTCATTATCGGTCAGCAGCAAGTCGAACTGATGAAGCTCTCATTGGAGCGCGACGCGCTCAAGACACAACTGGAAGAACTGAAGCAGGCGATGAATCCCAATGTGCCCGCGCCTCACGAATAGACGTGGCAGGGCTTGCAATCTCTCCACAATCGGTATATAGCACAGAGGAAACATTATGAGCACCAGTACAATCCCCACCTATCAAGACCTGTCCTGCCCTGTCTGTCCTAGCGTGCGTTTCGTGAAAGTTGTGAAGCTGCGCCATCATCCCACGAACGGGATGGTCGAAGGCCATGACGGTTATCGGTGCGCGGCGTGTAACTGCGACGTAGACGCGGCTCGGTTGGTCGATGTGCATCTGTACAACATGAAAAAGGCCGAACTGGCCGCATCACAGGCTGAGCTGGATGCCAGTCAACCGCCTCCGGTGATTCCTGAGCCTGTGAAGGTCGAGAAGGCGAAGAAGGCCGACAAGGTGAGCGTCGGTGGATGATCTGACTACCATTGCGGTGCCGAAAGGCTTTGCCGAATGGTGGGCCAGGTTTTCAGCGAGCAAGTGGAGTGGCACGCTCTCGGTGAGTTTCAATAGCGGCGATCCCCAAAGCTGGGAGCCGAAGCCCCATATTCGTAGACCGGGGCAGACGAAGTAAACGACGAGTTAGACGAACCGCGACCGTACCAACGAGCGGGATGCTGGGCTTCAAGCCTGGTGTCCCGCTTTTTTATTTTTGCACGAAGGAGTGACCATCATGGATGAACTTGAGGGAACGACGACCACGGCGACAGATGAAGCTCCTCTGGCGGGTGCCGGTGAGGATACTTCTGGCGGCGACGACGGGAGCACGACCCCCAGCCTTGAAGCTCAGGCTAAACCCAAGGAGGAGAGCTTCATCGATCCGTCCCAACTCCCAGACGAGCTGAAACCGCACTGGAAACGCATGCACGGGGCCTACACCAAGAGCCGTGAAGAGCTGAAACAGGGCCGTGAGGCTGCTGCTCAGGTCAATCGGTTCTACTCGGACCCTGAGTTTGCGCTCCAGACGATGCAGCAAGCGGCGTCGAAGTTCGGCTATCAAATCACGAAGGCGGGGGCTCCGTCCCAGCCGTCGCAGACTGAAGCCGCGAACGGCGTGCCGTCGCATTTTGTTGAGAAGATTCGGAACAGTCTCTCCCCTGAACTGCAATGGATGGCCCCGCAACTCGCGAACGCGCAGTGGGCGGGCGTGCAGGACATGGTGAAGCCGCTGTATGAGAAGCAGGCGGCAGGAGAACAGGCCACGAAGTCAGCGGAATATGACGCGCTGGCGGGTGAACTGGACTCGAAGCACCCAGGATGGGACGAGCAGGAACAGGAGATGAACACGGTCCTGCAATGGCTGCAAGGCGGGACCATGAAGCACCCGAAGTATGGCAACCGCTTGGAAGCCGTCTACAAGTTGACGCAACTCTTGACGGGACATAACGGGGCGGCGGTGGCGGAAGCGGCGAGGCGGATGGGCGATGCCGCCCGATCCCGTACCACAACCGGCCAAGTCACGCGCCCAAACATTGAAAACAGCGCGGACCGTGTCCGCAAAGCCAAGTCCCGCAACGAAGCCTGGGAGATCGCCGCAGAAGTGGGGCTCGCTGAGGCGCGACGGCTTGGCGCTAACGTCTAAGAAAAGGAGCCTTTATGGGTATTCCATCCTCACTGACTGATGACTACGGAGTGTTGTTAACGACAACCCTCCGAGCCATGCAGCCGAAGATCCGCGATAACATCTCGCGCAGTAATAAGGTGCTGGGCTACTTGGAGATGAAGGGCCAGTTCCGCAAGCAGGACGGCGGCGAGCGCATTAAGATTCCGCTTATGCACGCGCTCAATACGACCGCCGACATTTACCAGGGCTACGGCACGTTGAACACGTTGCCGCAGGACGGGTTCACGTCGGCGTTCTTTGATTGGACGCAGTTGTCTGCGTCGATCTCCATCTCCCGCAAGGAAGAACGGCAGAACAGCGGCGCGAGTAAGGCCATTGACCTGCTCAAGTCCAAGACCATGCAGGCGGAGAACAGCTTGAAGGAGCTGGTCAATAACTGCATCGTGGCTGGACGCATCACCGCCTCCGCCAATTTGGGCCAGTTCTTTCAGCGGCGTGGGACGCTGGACACGTCGGCCCTCGGGCCGATGCCCTTGCCTGCGTTGATCGACGCCAATCCGGCACGATCCGTCAGCATTGGCAACATCAACGGCAACACCTATCCGTTCTGGCGCAATCAGGCGACGAGTTCCACCGCCACCACGTTTGCGGGCTACAAGGGCGAGCTGAACGGCGTCTACAACGATTGCACCAAGGGCAGCATGGGCAATCCTGATCTGATCTTGAGCGACCAGCGGGCGCATGAGATCTACTGGAACTCGTTGCAGAGCCAAGAACGGTACTACGTGACCGACAGCCAAACCATTGATGTACTGGGTGGGGATGCCCCCATCAAGTTCCGTGGCGCGGCCTGGATCTGGGACGAAGTGATGCCGGACGTGGAAACTACGGCGGAAGTCGTAGATGCCATCGGAACCGTCACCGCGTCGTCGGTCATGTTCATGAACAGCCAGTCGATGGAGTTCATCACGGATACCCAGACGGATTTCATCACCACGCCGATGGTTCGCCCCGCCAATCAGGACGCCCGTGTTGGGCAGATCTTGTGGATGGGTGCCTTGGGCGTGAACAACCGCCGGAAGAACGGCGTGTTGTATGGCGTGCTGAGAACCATCGCAGCTTAAGCACGATCGATTAACCAAGGAGTACTGACATGGAATTTCAACGCATCAATCGGACTGATCCTGAGCGTATCTTTCTCGTGGTGAAGAACACCTACAGCACCGCCGCGCTGGCTGCGAACCAGTGGGCCGCGTTCGACACCTTCACCGATAAGGACGGTATCGGCGTGACCAAGCCTGGCGCGACGCGGTTCACCGACTTGGCGATGGCGGGCGTCATCGTGGAAGCCATTGCCGTGGGCGATTACGGCCTGTGCCAGTGTTGGGGCTACCGGAACTCTGCACGGGTCTCTGGTGGGTCAGGGCTGAACACCAGCAAGATCTCCGAAGGCACCTACCTGTACATCAAGACGAGCGGGTTTGCGGTGCATGGGTTGCATACCATCGCGTCAACCGTCACGATCAAACCGTGGCAGTTGAGCCGTGTTGGGGTCTCGATGGGGGTGGCGAATACCGCCGCCAAGGCCACGAGCGCCACGACCTGGCAGGGCAAGGTCTTTATTAAGTGCTTGTAATCTGATACAAGCATGCAGCGGGTGGGGGAGTGATCCCCTGCCCGCCGTATCAGGAGGATTCATGCCGCCTGGCGCAAGTGTTCCACGGATGCCGAAGTCCATGCCGATGACGACGCCTCGGCTGCCGAGGCCGATCTCGTCGCGCCGATCCTCACTCAAGGAGGCGATGTTGAAATGAAGAAAGTGCAGAAGCGAGCGAGCTGGAAGCAGCAAGGGTGGCGGTCCTGCCAGGATCTCCACATCAAGGAAGTGGCGTCCGGCTCCCCTCGGTACTTGCGCTGTATGCGCTGTTACCGCTTAGTCACCCACGGGCAGATTTCAAAGGGCGGGTGCAGTTGCGGGTTTCGGAAGCTCAATCCGTGCCTGGAGCTGACCCTGGTAGAAATGGCGTTGCTCAAATTCGGCTGGTTCCCCTTGAGGGCCTTTGAACGTGACTGTATCAAGCCGCTCTGCCCCCGGTTGGGCCTTAAGCTTCGCACGCTCCTATTTCGGCTGGCCTGAAGAACGGGTTGCCGAGACAGTCGCGGGGACGCATGGATGGCGGCACATGCTGGCGCTCTGGGAGCAGCATGGGGACGCCTTCTATCATTTGCCTGACTTCGTGCTGCGCCAGGAATGGTTCCACAGCATGAGCTATCAGACACGCTCCTCACCTAGCTTTTTTGCCTCGCTTCCCGTTGACGGCACGCTCCTCGATTGGGGATGCGGCACGGCGGAGAACTCGCGCCGAGGCTGGATCGACCACGGCGGGCGCACCATCCTCATGGACGTGCCGGGCCCCAACTTTGACTATTGCAAGGCGAAGTACGCGCCGTTCCACGTAGAACATCGTCCCGTCAGTGAGCCGTTGCCGCGTGGCTACGATGCGCTGGTGTGTCTGGACGTACTCGAACATGTCACCGAACCGATCAAGGTGCTGGAATCGCTCTGGGACGGATTGAAGCCAGGTGGGCAGGCGTTGCTGTGGTTCGATGATAGCCTCCCCGCTGCCGGGCATTTACCCGACTCCATCGCGCTCCGTGGCGATTACGACCGCTGGCTCCTGAAACATGCCACGATCCGGTGGCAGGGCGGATTCGATTGGGTCGAGAAACCACGTCGATGGTGGGCATTATGGACCTAAGCGTCTGTTTCGTGGCCTTTGGGCCGCGCCATCTGGGGAGCAGCCGCTTGCGAGCGTGGAACGTGGCGGAAGCCTGGGGCGTGCCCTGCATCGTCTGGGATGACGAGGATCTACCCAGCCTCCTTATTGCCGACGTGTTCATCGTTCAGAAGGTGTATCCACAGCCTCATCGAAACTTCGCGACGAAACTGCACCAGTGGGTGCGACAGGCGCGGGCCTTGGGCAAGCAGGTGATTTGGGACTTGTGCGACCCCATCTGGTACTGGATGCCGGACGAGGAGTTCCGTGATCTGGCCGCGCTGATGAGTGCGGTGGTCGTGAGCAGTGGCGGGCTTCAAGTGTTTCTGGAAGAGGACCACGGCATCAAGGCCACAGTCATTGAGGACCGGCTCCCCTATCAAAACGTCTTCAAGCGGCACGAGTCGCAGGCTGTGCCCACGCTGGTCTGGTTTGGCTATTCTAGCAACCGGATGCCGTGCTTTAGCGCCGCCGCCCTCCCGTTACAACGGCTCCTCTCGAACGGCATTCCGTTCAAGCTCAAGATTATCGACAACGCGCCAGAACAGCAGCTCGCGGCCAACTCCGCCTTGGCGTCCGTGACGAGCCATGTTCGATGGAGCGAGGACACGTTCATCCCTGAATTGCTGACCTCCGACATTGCCCTCTTACCCCCCTATCCTGGCAACTGGGGCGAGATGAAATCGGGCAATAAAATGATGACGGCGGCCTGGTCTGGACTTCCCGTTTCTGACGGAATCAGCTATACCTATCTACGTGATCTTGTGACGAATCCGCCGTATCGCCAGACCGAAGGCGAATGGATGCGGCAGTGGGCTGAAACGCATTACGATGTGCGCCAATCCGTGACGGAATGGATGGCGCTGTGTACTCACCTTTCGCAACCCGTACAGGAGGAGCGATGAGCTTTTTAGGGACTTTGTTGAAACGACCAACCGCAGAAACCGTAGTGTTTGACGTGCCCGTGAAGCGCCCAAAGGTCTTGATCGGCGTGGCGGGCTTTCTCGGCGTGGTGCCGCAATGCCAGGAGAATTTCTTTGGCTTTGCCTACCGCTGTGGGCGCGATCATCCCGAATATGATTTCCTGCTCAAGATCATCATCAAGAAAGAACAGTTTCGCGCCCGGAACAACTTGGTCGATCTGGCCCTCGTCAACGACTGCGACTACCTCCTGATGCTCGACGATGACATGGACATTCCCCCCGATCTGTTCGGGAAGTTGTCCCGCCATGATAAGGACGTGACGGGAGCCCTCTACTATCAGCGCGGCGGGGCCTACCATCCCGTCATTATGAAGCAGGTGAGCAAGAAGGTGCGCCTCAAGGGCATCGACTTCATTCATCATTTTGACGCCATGATTACGAAACCTGGTCTGTATGAACTGGACGGCATCATCGGGGGTGGCTGCATGCTGTTTAAGACGGACGTATTCCGCAAACTGCAACAGCCGTATTTCTGGATTGATGGCATCGTCGGCACCGATGTGCATATCTGCAACCAATTGCGTGAGGCGGGCGTCAAGATCCATGTCGATACGAGCATTGAGCTGGGGCATTTGGGAGAACCGCCGCTCATCACCTCACGCAATATTCCGACGTACAACCAGGAAATCGGGAAGGTGAATGAAGCCTTCTGGGAGGATCTTAAATCCTACTTCTGCATGAACGATATCGAAATGGAGCAAGCCGTGACGCTGGCCTGTGCGGGCAATGCACGGGAAGTGGAATGGAACAGGGAGCCGCGTGATACCTGGGAGCAGGTGCGGAAGTATTACCAACAGGGGGATAAGTGGCACGTTCTGAATCTCGCGGCCTACAATCTGAAACACGACGAGGCGCGGGCCTGGGTCATCAACAACATGAAGCGGGTCGTGCCAGCGGGCGGGTCGGTCGTCGATCTCGGCTGTGGCAATGGCTACGTGAGTCTGCCCTTGGCGCAGCGGGATGGCCTCCAGGTCACGGCGATGGACTTGACGGGCGTGCCGACGTTGGACTTTGTGCAGGACCGGATCAAGAAACATGATCTCGTCGGGCGCATGACGACGAAGGAGTTTGATACGCCGGTCCCTAGTGACCTGGACACGCCGGTCGATGCCATCCTGATGATTAGCATGTTCGACCATCTCTGGGACGCGCATGGGATGATGGCGTGGGCGGCGCACAACCTCAAGCCAGGTGGGTATCTTGTCTGTGATTCGTGGCGGACGCTCAAGAAGGAGACCGAGCCACAGCATTTGTTGAAGTTCGACCCGCATACCATTGAGCGACAGTTCCGTAAGTTGGGGCTCACCTTGATGCCCGAGCATCCCTTTCTGTTCAAAAAGGAGGCGTAATTATGGGTTGGGAAATGGAATCGAAGTACCGGACCTTGTACATCACGAAGCAGCCGCAATCCGAAGGGAAGACGACCTACCGCCTGAATCAGATCATGAAGGTGGTCGATAAGGTGACGGGCGCGACCTACATGGAGCCGATTCCTAGCAAGGGCATTCTGACCGGCTTTGCCGGGGTCTACGACTTTGATGCCGTGGAGTTTGTGGAGGATCAGGGGACGGCGCGATCTGACAAGGACGGCGCGTTGAAGGTACAGAACTTTCGGGCTATGGGCACGTCGGGCAGCTAATGAATCGCGGGGAGATTCGCACACGCATCTTGAATGCGCTGAACGAATCCGCCAGTGCGCCTGTCTTCTGGACGACGGCGCAAATGTCGCAGGCGATTGCCGATGGCATGGACCTGCTCGCGGAAGAAGCGCAACAGGTGAAGCGCACGGCCATCTGTGCGCTCCAGCCAGGCTCGCAGTATTATTCGACGCGAGGGATTGCCCTGGACCTGATGATTCCCACGAGGATCTGGGTGCCCTCGCTGAATCGTCGCTTGACCGTGACGACCGTGGGCCAGCTCGACGCCTATCACGAACGGTGGCAGACCGTGACCGGCGACCCGCAATACTGGTTCCCGATGGGGTGGGACTGGTTCGGCATCTTCCCGCATCCGTCTACGGGTGGTGGGACTATGCGCGTGGATTATCTCGCCTGGCCGCGTCCATTGCTGGATGATGGCGACGAGCCGGAACTCTACGGGGCTGACCATGACGGGCTGGTCCTCTATGGGATTTACGAAGGACTCCTCAAGCGCTGGGACGCACAGGGGGCCTTGATTCGCTTTGTGGAGTTCTTGGAGCATTATGGGCTCGCCAGGGCACGAGGTGGGAGCCGCCAGTTGCAGGCGCGGACCTGGCAGAAGTCCTCAGCCGTGGGGAATGGATTGCAGAACGGCAACCTAGGGAGCCGCTACTGATGCCGACCGTGGCTAGTGATCTGACCCTCATTCAGGAGCGCCTGCACGATAGCGCGGCGATCTGGACTCGTGCGGAACTGCTGACCTTTTATAACGATGCCTACGAACAATTCTGCTCGAAGTCACGGTGCGTGCGCCGACTCCATCTGATTGACGTACCGCCGCGCTACGCCTTTACCTACTGCTATGAATGGGAGTCCCGCTACACGCAAGGTGGCCCGTCGCGCATGATGATGTTACCAAGCCTGGACGGGACACGGCGCGTCACCTCGCTGTGGGAGGCCGAGCAGGCGGAAGGGGTGACGCCGACGGCGAGCTATGCGGGCAAGACGCAGGAATGGGAACGGGCCTACGGGAACGAAACGGACCGGCAGTTTATCTTTGCGCTCCCGAAGCATGGCGACTTAATCATGCGCGTGGCCTGGGACGGCAAAGCCTTGAATCCGGTCACAGTGCGCGAGTTTGACCATACCGACGACGCTTGGATGCGCCGAGCAGGAGAACCGTGGTGGTGGACGAACGGGACAGGCCGCATTAGGACGATTGAAGTCTACGAGATTGTCACGAACTACACGCAGCAGTATGCACTTGTGGACTATGCGGACAGGGGCCTTGCGCGTGGCTTCTCAGGGGTGCGCGATTATGGCATCGCCAGCGAGATCACGACGCATGCCTTTGCCTACAGTACGCCAGCCGATGCTCATCATCAAGGGGCCGACTCGACGCCGTACCTCACGGGTTTGGGATGGAACTTTACGATTCGGGCGACCGATGGCACGGGCTGCACGTACCGATGGGAAGCCGACATGCGAAACGGAGACACGCTGACGGCGGCATCGACGGCTCAGACCTATGCCTGGGAGGAAGTATTCGGCGGGGTGTCTCTCGCGTTTGGGGTAGGCACGGTGAGAGCGATGGTGAGCCCTGACCGGCAATACTGGGGCATGGGGTCCAGTCCCTCGTTGAATACGCTGTACGGGGGCATTCGTGACCTTCGCAGTTCGGTGCAGTCGGTCGAAGTCACGCATGTGGTGACTCCAGAGGCCGCACTAACCGAAGTGGATATCCCAGACCTACTCCCGACACAAGCGCAACGCTACCTCCGCTACTATTGCTGGTATCGCGCCTATGTGCGGAGCGGGCCAGGACAGAATCTCGCACTGGCGAAACATTATCGGGACCGGTTCGACCGTGGCTGTGAGGTCTGGCGCAAGCTGGCCGATCAAGCCTCAATGGACGTGGTGATTCAACGCGAGATGTCCGGTGGAGCATCGACGGGCACGCCGCCGATGGTGCGGTTGCCTAGTAACTTTGAGCAGGTCTGGTAATGCAATTCGGCGTCAAACCACAGCAGAGCGCAGGATTCCTCGGCGTCAACCTGCGCCAAGAGCGCGTCTCGCTGGCGGATGGTGACGTGGCGAAGGCGATCAATGCGGACCTGCATTCGCAGCCTGGCACGCTCGTGAAGCGGTTAGGACGGACGCGGCAATTCTCTACGGCCTTGACCGATTTATTGATTCGACGCCTGGCGAAGGTGAATAATGGGCGGCGGTATCAAGTGGCCGGCAGAACCCTGTACCGCGATCAAGTGGCGATCTTAACTGGCCTCTCCGGCAACATGGTGACGACGCTACAAACCTTTCGCCCGCTGAACGACACGACGCTCTGGATGTATATTGCCGATGATGCCGTGATGCGCAAGGACAACGGCACGACGGCGCAAGCGTGGGGCATCATCGCGCCTACGGCGACCCCTGTGATTGTCGCGGGCGTCGCGGGCTCCCTGACTGGTGATTACCGTGTGCGCTACACCTACATTCGCAAAGTTGGCACTGCACTCGTGAGTGAGTCGAACCCCTCGCCCGTGAGCGCGGCGGTGACGCTCGCGGCGCAAGTGCTGGATATTTCCAGCTTGGTGCCCTCGACGGATGGACAGATTACGCACTACCGCATCTACCGTACCGCCGCAGGGGGCAATACGTACCTATTCGATCAGGACGTGGCGATTGCCGCCGTGAGTGCGACGAGCACGCAGGCGGACACGGCGCTAGGTGGAGAACTCGAAACGGACAACGATGGGCCGCCGCTGTGCTCGTGGGTGTTCGAGCATCAGGAATCCCTCTTCCTCTGTCGTGACGCGGCCAACCCGCACTACCTCTGGTGGAGTAAGCGGTTCCGCCCTGATGAAGTGCCGCCGGATAATTTCTTGGAGATCGGCAACCCGAACGATCCCCTACTCTGTGGCCTATCCTTTGCGGGCATGGGGGCCGTGTTTAACCGCCTCACGAAATACCGCATTTTGGGCAATGTCACAAGCGGGTTTACGGCGGTCGAAGCACCGAGCCATCGCGGGACGCCTGCCTATAACGCCGTGATTAAATCCGAGTATGGGATCATCTTCCCGGCGCGTGACGGCATCTTTATGACGAATCTCTCCTCGGTAGACGTGGAACTGTCCGACGCCATTGAGCCCTTGTTCTTTGGCGAAACCAAGAACGATATGGCTCCCATCGATTGGAGCTATGCCGACAAGATGAGCGCGGCGGTCTATAAGGGCCGCTACTATCTCAGCTACGTCTCGACGGCCTCCACGACGGGAGAGCCGGACTACATGGCGGTCTATAGTAACGACACGAAGAAGTGGTACTTCTACACGCATCCCGTGCGGAGCCTGCTGGTGGAGGAGGATGTAGATGCGCTGGTGGGCGGGGGACAGTCTGGCCGGTCGGTGGTGCTTGAAGATGGGTCCAGTGATGAAGGCTCGGACGTGACCCTGACCGTGGACACGAAAGACTACGTGGGCGAAGAAGGCCCGAATACGCCGAAGATCTTTCATCGCGTGCGGGTCGATGCCGATACCCAATCGGATGATGTGAGCCTGGACTTCTACCTGGACGATACGTTGCGCCATACCTACACGTTTAACAGCACCAGCCGTGTGAGCCGTGAACTGCCCTTGCCGGAAGGCTGTCTCGGCTATCGCTGGCGCGTGACGATGCGCTACACCGGCACGGCTCGCGTGAGGCTCTACGATGTGGGCGCGTTCTATCTGCCGTTGGGGGCGATTTAATGAGCACCGGGCAAGTGCAAATCTTCAATGCCACGGTGGAGGAGATTAACCGCGCCTTGCAACAATTAACGGAACCGTCCACGACGAGCGGATCGGGCGGCACGGCCTCAGCCATTGCCATTCGCTCACAGGTCGTATTCCTCGCCCCGCCGGTCGGCCTGGCCGTGATTGCCCCTGGCGTGAATCTGGTGGAGCTATCCACCGGCTTGCGGCGGGTGCTCAATTTCTATGGCGGCGCGATGACGAAGGCGCGGATCTGGTGCTTCGGATCAGGGTCGGAATCGGGCAATAAGACGGTGAAGGTCATTACGACAGAAGGCACGGTACTCGCCTCGCTCTCGTGGACCGGCACGAGTGAAGCCTTACGCATTGGCTCCATTTCCTCCTTTTCGATCACGGAGGACACGCTGTTGCAATTGCATGTCTCGGGCAGCACAGCGACGGAGAATCTTGTCTTGAAATCCCTAGTGGTGGCCTTTGGCAATTAACGGACTCACAGTTGATCGGCTCACGGGCGAACGGGTTAAGCTGTGGCCCTATGCGCGTGGCATCTATGCGCGGGACATTCTCTATCGGTTGTGGCGCGTGGTCGAGGATCACGAAGCTGCGTCCAAGATGTTTTGTGGCTCACAGGATGAGGACATACTCAAGGGCGATCTGGTGTCCTTCGTCAAATACTTCGACGATCCTGGGCGGTATCTGCTGATCGTGACGGACCTCACCGGCGACGACATTGCGGGGTGCATCTGGTTCGACGATCTCATGCCAAAGTTTCGTGCCTTTGGCAGTGTGTTCATGCGGCAGAAGTACGGGGGCGAGGGCAGCATGGAGGCCGTGCGGATGGCCTTAGGTTACGCCTATACCGTGCTGGAGGTAGAATCCGTGTGGGGCGTGACGCCGTGGAGAACCGCGAAGCAACTCTGTACCCGATGCGGGTTTGAGGATGTGGCGCTCCTGCCAGCATTTGCGCGAGTGAACGGGCTGTGCCATGATGTGACAATTTTACGCCATCGACGAGGTGCATAATGGGGAGTACGTTTAGAAAAGGGTCGGAGCAGACGGGCCAATCGGCAGGCATGTCGAATGAGCAGGGCGCGATTGCCTCTCGGCTCCTCAATGAATCGCAACCCCTCCGCACCTCCAGCTTGAATCAGCTCACGAATTTCATGGATACGGGCAAAATCCCGATGGCCCTGAATGTCAACATGGCGGGCGATATTGGGACGCAGGAGCAGGAGCTTGCCTCAGCCAGGAACCAAATCCTCGATACGGGCGTCCGTGGTGGGCAGATGACAACGGCACTCGCGCAATTGCCCGTACAACGGCTACAAGCGCGTGACGCGGTTCGTGCCAATTACGAGAACACGCTTCGGGAATCGCTGTTTGGCACGGGGGCCAGCATGGGCATTGTGCAGGCCCCACAGGTTGGGTTCGGAGGCATGAGTGCGGCGGCCAGCAATCTCAATTCTCTCGGTGAACAGCGCCAGAAGCAGAATGCGCAATTCCAGCAGGGGATGGGGCAGATGATTGGCAAAGCAGTGGCGGGATCGGATCGACGGTGCAAGACGCGCATTCGGCGCATTGGGACGCACGCGCTCGGTATTGGCCTCTACGAGTTCTCCTACCGTCCACGCTATCAAGCGCAATGGGGATCCGGGCGATACCGCGGGGTCATGGCGCAGGAGGTTTTGCAGGTCAAGCCGGAGGCCGTCTTACGGCATGCCGATGGCTACCTGATGGTCGATTACGCTGCGCTAGATGAAGGGGTATCATCGCATGGGTAACTTTGGCTCAGGACTGGTGCAAGGTGGCGAGGCGGTCAAACAGCGGAAGGCGCAGCAGCAATTAATGGCCATGCTCATGCGACAAGGCGGGGGCCAGTCGCAGCCAGGCCAGGGGCCAATTCCAGGAGCAGGCACGGCCATGTCAGGATTCGCGCCGGGGCCGTTCGGGATGGAGCCGGTCTGGACGCCGCCGACGCCACAGGCACTCCCATCATCGTCGTCGTCGCCATTGGATATGCTCAAGAAATTGTTTATGTCGTCGTCACGGTAAGGAATCGCGATTATGGGAAACTTCGGCTCAGGCTTGGTCCAAGGCATGAATCAGGCGAAGGAGATGGAGTTTAAGCGCCAAGAGATTGCCGCGCAGAAGCAGTATTGGGGGGCGCTGGAAAAGACGCAGAACGCCGAAGCGGAAATGAAGGGGCTGCAAATGACGCAGCTCAAGGATAACATGCGCCGCGCCTTGGACCAGGAGGCTGCAATTCGCAAATTCCTTGATCTCGGCCCTGAGCAGTCCGTACCTTATGGACTCACCCCGCCGCAACCCGATCAGCCTCCTATGGCCCCACTGCCTGGGCCGCAGCAGCTTGTCCCGCCTCCGCGTGGATTGCGCCAGAACTTGACGCAGCCACAGCCAGAAGCCTCCGCGCAGCCCGCCGCGTTTAACGAAGCGCAGCCGATGCCCGCAGGCATGCCGCCGCAGCCCGCCGCCTCTGATAAGCCCCAGTATCGTGGGCCACTGGGAGACCCCAGAACTCTCAAGGCACGGCTAGGCACTGCCTACGCCCTTGGTGGAATTCCTGGGGTTCTTGAGGCCTGGAAGTCAGAAGTCGCACGAGAAGCCAAGCCGATGCCCGCCGATTCCTACGAAGTGAAGGACTTCGGCGGCAAGGCCATGATTTTCAATAAGGTTGATGGGACGATGAAGTGGGCCACAGACCCCGACGGCCAGCCCATCGAAATGAATAAGGCGGGGAAGTACACCTATAAAGAAGTCATGAACCCCGATGGCAGTACCCGCGTGGTGGCGATTGATTCCGGCAAGCCGGAAGCGGGAGCCATTGAGGTTGAGGGTACCAAGGGCGCACCGAAGCCTGCCATGGACAAACAGCCTGATTTTGGCGATGCGCGAGAAGCCTTGGCGGGTGTCTTGTCGGCACGGAAGTATGGCGAGCCATTATCCTACGGGCAATTACTCAAGAAAGATCAGAAGTTAGCCGAGCAGGTCGATACCGAAGTGGGGCTCAATCGTCCGGTGCGGGTAGCGGGAGCGAAAGGAGCCGTTGAGATTGAAATGGCGCTGCAAAAGCCTGTCGGGAAAGAGCATGATAATTGGCTTGATGCCAAGACGCTGCAACCAGCCAAGCCCAATATGAAAATGGGCGACGTGCAAGCTGGCGCATATGTGCATGTAGATGACACGCAAAAGTCAGGGCTCTCGCAGGTCACATCGGTACTCCAGAACCTCGATAAGCTGGAAGAGATCGCGGATCGCCTCTTGCGAAAACGATACGGGAAAGGCTGGATTGATTTGCCGACGGGCATTGCACAATCCGTGACCTTGCAGGCGAAAGAACTAGCGGGAGATCCTGACGCGCAACTCGCACAGTCGCTGATTGCACGGTCCACCGTTCCACTCAATAAGCTACAGGGTGATACGGCAAATATGGCCGTAGCCGAACGGGAGATCATCTCAAAGGCCATGTTTTCCAAATCAGATACGGTCGAGAGTATGCGCGGGAAGATCGACGATATCCGAGAGTCGCTGTATTCATCATTGAACCGTCATGGATTCGATGATGCGGCGATACGAAAGAGCCATCGAAACGAGCTGAAAAAAGGCATTCAAGTGCCGGACTTTGTGCCAGAAGACGAGCGCGATCAGTTCAGGGAGACGTACCTCAATGAAATGATGAAGATGCGGAGGAGGCCATAATATGGCTGTGGATTACGAGCAAATGGCCCGCGAGCAAGCTGCGAAAGATTTTCTATTATCGAAAGCCACGGACGCGCCCGCCAAGCCTGACCGTGGATTCATGCGGGACTATGTGATGCCTGCCGTCCTGCCGACCGTGGGCGGGGCGCTAGGGGCTCCTGCTGGCCCGTTCGGGGTGGCGGCTGGGAGCGCCCTCGGAACCATCGGCAACGATCTCCTGGGCATTGAAGATCCAAGCGCCACGCAGTTTGCGCTATCCGCAGCCATGCCGTTGGCTTTTCACTATGGCGCGGGGGCATTGCGGGCAGGCGCGAAACTGCTCCCTGGCGGGGCCGGAGCCAACTTCCTGAACACGCTGGCCCCAGAGGAAGCGGCGGCGCGATTGGCTCCGCTGGAAGTGGCGACGAAAGCCAAGGATCTGTTTGAACTGGCCTCAAAAGGTGGCGGCACTGTCGCGATGCCAAAGACTCTCGCGGCGTTGTCCGAGGCCCGTGACAGCTTACTGCAATCTGCGATCGGACAAAAGACACAGGGATCTGTCGTTAAGGCGCTCACGGCACTGGAAACCAAACTGGCCGGACAGGGCCATGCGTTGTCACCTCGTGAAGTGCAGGCCGAACTGGCGGCGGTGGGGCAGCAAATCAGCACGCTGAAACAGCAAGGCGGATCAGGGTTAGGTGCCTACAAAAACCTCTTTGCGGGCATGATCGACGACCTCGACGAGGCGGCGAAAGCAGGCGCGACGCCCGCCGCGTCCGCGTTGAAAGAGGCCCGCCAGTTGTTTAAGCGCGAGTCCGTGCTGGGAGAAATTAAGGACGCCACGGAAGCGGCCATGAAGCCCATGCGTGGGCAAGGGGCGCAGATGCAGTTCAATGGGGCGTCGGTGCTCAAGGAGATCAAAAAGAATAAATTCTTTACCGACGCCTTTAGCCCTGACGAGCAACGCGAGATTACGGGCATTTTTGAAATGCTCAACAAAATCCCGGCGCTGGCACCTGGGGCGGGGCAGCAATTTGCATCAGGGCGCATTGCCAAAACGATCGCTTCCTCTACGATGGGTGGGGGCGTGGGCATGGCGACGGGCGGCCCTGTCGGCAGCGGGATCGGGGCCGCCATTGGAGCTGCCGTGCCCTCGGTCATTGAGCTGGCGCAGAACATTTCCACGGCCATGCAGATGCAAACGGGGCGGGCCTTGCTCAAGCAATTACTCAAGAACAGTGATGGAGCCATGACGCCGCAAGTCGCCTCGATTCTGGGGGCCTACGTGCGGGCGGTGAATAGCGAACCTGGCAGCGCGATGGAGAAATAGCCACATGGAAACAATCCGCTATACACAGATTTACCGGCAGGACTTGGCGCTTGGTACAGGCCAGGGCGAGGTGACGCTCGCCGATGGGCGCGTGGTCACGATGGACCGCATTGATCTCGTCGCCATTGAGGCAGCCAGTACCGGCATCTATGTGCCGACAGTTGGCGGCACCGTCGATGTGATTACCCTCACGCCCACCTTGGCCATTACAAGCTATACCGTGGGGCAAACCTTCCGCTTTCTGTCTAGCGGGGCCAATACGGGAGCTGTCACCGTCAACGCCAGCGGACTCGGAGCCAAGGCGGTCACGAAAAACGGCACCACGGCACTCGCCGCGAACGATATTCCCAGCGGGTCGATGGTGCAAATCTCCTACGATGGCACGCGCTTTTTAATTGCCTCTATCTATGCGGCGCAGGTGGATCGGCATGGGGCTGATATCGCCTCGCCTGGCGCTGGGACGCTCAACCTCGATGCGGCCACGGGCGATCTCATTGACGTGACGGGCACGAATGCCATTACGGCCATCACGCTCACGGACGGCGTCGAAAAAACCGTGCGCTTTACCGGCAGTCTGCCCTTGACCTATGGGGCCTCGCTCATACTTCCCGGGGAGGTCAACATTGACACCGTGGCGGGTGATATCGCCGTGTTCCGTGGCTATGCGGCTGGTGTGGTGCGCTGTATCAGCTACGTGCCGATTGCCTGGGCTCCCACGATTGAGCCGGTGTCCCATAACAGCTTTCGCCTCTCACTCACGACCGCGCTGCCGGTGACGACCGCCGACGTGACCGCCGCCAGCAACCTCTACGCTGTACCGACTGAGGGCAACGTCATTTTGGTATACGTGGCTGGCCGTGGATGGGTACGGAGAAAGTCCGCGCAATTCACGATGGCGCTCACGCTCACCTCTGGCAAGCCTTATGATGTGTTCGTCTACGACAACTCAGGAGTCCCCGCGCTAGAAACGCTGGTATGGACCAATGACACCACGAGGGCCACGGCATTAGATTGGGATAGCGGGTTCAGAATTAAGACGGGCGATGCCACGCGCCGCTACGTGGGATCGCTCTACGCTTCTGGCGCCAATACCACGGAGGACTCGATTGCGAAGCGCTATCTCTGGAACTGCTATCATCGGAAAGCGCGACCCATGCGGGTCATCGAGGCCACGGCATCATGGACCTATGCGGTGACGACGATCCGCCAGGCGAGAGCGACGGCGACCAACCAGCTTGATATGATGATCGGGGTCAGCGAGGATATCGTGAGCGCTGACATGCTCTCCAGTTTCACCAACGGGAACGGAAGCCAGGGCGCACAGGTAGGGATTGGGTTGGATTCCACCACCGCATTTTCAGCGTCCTCGCTGAACTCAGGGCAAATCTCCTCCACACTAGGACTCATGCACGCTGCGACGGCATCCTACAGGGCCTACGTCGGAGAAGGCCGTCATTATCTCACTTGGTTGGAGGCCGTCTCCGCCGCTGGTACGGCCACCTTCTACGGGTCAGGCCCCGGTGGCAATCTGAGCAATGTAACCAATTCCGGTATCATCGGCGAGGTATGGGGATGAGCGCGATCAACGTACTCGACCTGCAAATTCGCGCCGCAGTCCCGAATGCCCAAGGCATCAGCATCGGGAATTGGTCTAACCGCTCAACGTGGCGGGTGACGCCGGACACGCTCACAGCGTCGGAGCATGCGACGGCAGCCGCGATCTTTGCCGCGTTCGATCTGGCGGCGGCGGAGGCCCCGCCCCCTGACTACGCAGCGTTCATCCATTGGATTCCCACGGCGTTCGATTTCCCGACGATGCTGACACTCAACACGGCCTATGGCATGTTCCCCTGGTTCTGCCTCTATGGCAACGCGGCGGGGATGGCCTACTGCCTCACGGATGCGAAGGCAAAAAACGTGCTCACCGTGGCACAGTACGCGCTCTTTCAGCAGGGCGTGCAGACCTACCATCTGCCGGTGGTGCTGCTATGAACGATTACTGGGGGCGTGCAAAACGATTCCGTTGCACGCGCTGCCACGTATTCTTGACGCATGATGCCATGTACCCGCATTGGCTACGGATGCACTCTAGGGCGCGATAATGCTATGCCGGAACGCCTTGATCCCTCAGAATGGTTCTCGCTTATCGGCACGGGTATTCTGTCAGGCATTGGAGGCGCGATGACCTGGTTCAGCGGGGAACGCGCGAAGATGCACCGACGCATTGACGCGGTAGAACAGTCTATGTCGCTCTACGAAAAGGACCAATCTGAGTACTCCGCGCAGTTGCGGGTGTTGCAGGCGCAACGCGAAAATGATGTGATGCGACTAGAAGAGATTCAGTTGACGACGCGCAACACCAATGCGAAGGTGGATAACCTGGCCGCACAGATGACGGACATTCTCGTCGAGGTCAAGCGCAGCCATCGAAACGGCATGCGTGATATCGGATAGGTAGGAGATGCCGCAACCAATTGACCCAACCGCGAATGTCCTGGCCCTTGTACAGGCCTCCGTCAAACGGCTCGATGATCTTCGTGAAGCGGAAACGCGGCGCGTGAACGAACAGCTCGACTTACGGGCACGGCACGCCAGGGAAATGGCACACGTCATGCTTGCGCTGGCCGCAGGCGCAGGCGGTATCCTCGGGTTCTTTTTGCAGCGACTACTACACTAGCGCAGGGGGATGGGGCATCATGAAATACACTGACACGACGACGCCGAAAGTGTTAGCCTATGTCCTCCTGGCTATTATTGCTTGCACGGAAGTTGGCTTGTTTGTGTCAACGATGCCCGTTGAGAACAAGGACGCGATTAACAACATTCTGCAAACACTCTTGACGCTCACGGTGGCAGCGGTGAGCTACCATGTCGGCTCCAGTTCAAGCAGCGCCACCAAGACCAGCCTGGCCGCCAAGGAAGAGGCCGCCACGCCACCGATCATTCCCTCTCCATCATCGTCACCCAACCCTGAACCTGCGAGGATCTTATGAGATACGTTGCGATCATGGCCCTGCTCCTCCTCTCAGCCTGTGCGCCCAAGGCCACCTTCATTCAGGGCGGACAAGGCGCATCCGTGCAGATTGAAGCCAGTATGACGGGCGGCCACATCAGTTTAACTGGGCCGTTCGTCTATTGCGCGGATAGCACGGACACGAAGAGCGCCGGGAAGACGCTCTTAAATTGTCCAATTGTAGAGCCTGCGAAGTAGCGCGCCATCATGTGGGCTCCCGTGGGATGATGGCATGGCGAGCGCGACTTTCGGTCGGGTCATCCCATAAGTCGGTTAGGTCGGCCACTCGATGATTAAGCTGGTCGATGGATGCTTGAAAGCCCGCTTCTCGCCGTGCGACGACAGCCGTTTGATCTGCATACCCCTTCTCTAATACTGGGTTTCGCTGCATCGCCTTAGCCGTCGCGTTATCAATCTGTGTCGCAAGCCCCGTTAAGGTTGGCATCACCTCGCATTGAGGAGCCCACGTCAAGAATAGCCGCGACAAATACCCATGGGCTGCATCGTAATCATTTGCTCGCTTCTCCGCCTCCTCACAGCGCAGCCGGAGCGCGGCGTCGTGGGCATCAATGTCGTTCGCTTCACTGTCCATCCCTGCACACCGCACATTATTGGCGATGAGTTCCACCTGATCTCTCGTCAGTTCCATCTCATTCCTCCGTGTGTGGGGCAGACAACAAGTGAAGCCATTATTTACCCGTGTCGTCATCACACGCGCTTGCCCTGCCGCCTGCCCCTGTCTCGTTAGCCCTGTGGGGCGATTGGGCCTTGCCACTCATACCCTTTCAACCCACCCGTGTTATACCCAGACAACGGCACATCTCCCGTGTCTGACATATGTAATCGTCCGTGTATATGGCGCACCTCAACAACTGAGGTAAACTCCACAACTCCATCGCCCTTCTTTCTGCGAAACCAATACCACCCCGCAACCGTCGGCTTGTTCGTCGTCCATGCGCTCATCGTGTCATCCTTCCATTATTCCCTTGGCCCACCAAGGACACTCATCAACACTTCAGGCCACACCCATCGTTGTTGCCAGACTGAGTACAACATGCCGCACGCTTTACGATAGCCGGGTCCCCGATACACCCCCTTGTAGCGCGTCACGGCTTGAGGTTGCAATACTTCAAAGGACAGCCTTTCATTTCTCGATTGCCACATAACCAATCCGGCTTTGTCTTGCCCGACGAATCACGCGCTCGATAACCTTGCCCTTGCGTGAACACGCCAGGATCTTCACGCGGCCAGTAGCATTCGCGTGATGGGCATTCCTTACCCGCAACATCTACCAGCACCTTCAATGTTTTATCTTTCACCTTCACGCCCCACCTCCCCGTAGTTGGGTGAGGAGCGTAACCATTTCAATGCCCCATTCATTCAACTGGCTGACGCGGCACACACTTGACCTCTAGATTGCACCCGTTCAAGTCGGCCAGGTCCAACAGCGCGTCAGTAATGCCCTTGCTCGTGAGTAGTCCCTCCTCGGGCTGATCCACGAATGTCACGGTCGTCGGAAGTTTATCGGGCGGCATGTTCCAGTTCTGTGTTGCGCTCATTTCTTTTCCTCCTTCGCCTCTACCCACGCCTCGGTGGTGGCGCAAGGGAGGCTCATCTTGTTGTGGTTAAACTTGTAAGCGAGTGAGTTTATTTGTTCGTTGAGTATCGGGCACACGTTAAACCGTGGCCCTTCCAGCACAATCTGGACACGCCCTCCTACAGGGCAATGCTCCGCCCACAGCCCCATCGCCTGGGTGAGGTTGGTGGAGGGGGAATAGTCAAGCCCTTCCAGCGTACACCCGTATTTATCCCTCCACACGCAGCCATCTTCACCATCCCACGTCCACCCCAGCAACTCCGCCACGCGCTGGTCGAGTGGTGTGTTCGTCATGGTGCCTCCTCTAATCCAATGAGTACCCCAGGATTATCTGCGTCCTGATACCAACGGTCAGTCCAGCCGGCAATTTCATCCCATCCGTCATCTGCCAGGATGCCGCTAGTCACCAGCGCGTCCAGGATAAACTTCTTGCTGAGCCCCGTAAAATTGTCGGGATCGCGCCGCCTGTTCCGCTCCACCCAGTCCCAGGTAATGCGTACCCGCCGCATGGGGACCAGTTGCGCCTCTCGGATCGCAAAGGCCACTCGTTGCCCCCACGCCTTTTTCTCTTTGCGATACAGCCATCGCGTAGCCCGTCCGATGATGATGTTCTGCCCCGGCATAATGCCTGGCACAAAGAACTGCTGATTGGTGGGTGAGGGGGCCGGATTGGATACCGGCTTGAGACTATTCCTCGCAGCGGTCGATCCTAGGGAGCCTCTATAGGCTGGTGGAGTCGCACCACCGGTAAACATGCTCGCCCTCTTGCGAGGCGCGTTGGCATCCGACGCGGGCATTTCCTCCCGCGCTACCCCTCCCCCATCTTGTCTCTTAGCGAGCATCATCGTAGCGTTCTCTACGCCGCCCCTCACCCTAGCTGGTCTGCCCTTCATCATCTTGGCGAAGTCCTCTTCGCTCATGTTCTGACTAGCCATGCTTCGCCTTCTTCTTCTTGCAGGTTGCACAGCGAGTCGGCTGCTTGCCGGGCCTGGTCGGGATCAGGATCGGCATATCGCAGATGCGGCATTGCGTGAGCCGAATAATCTTCTGCCCATGTCGTTCGTAGGTGATGGTCGGCATGGCTATCCTCGCAGCACAACCAGACGCTTCTTCTCAGCCGCTTCAATTTCTGCCTGCTCGAACACGCTCAGACTTGTATCGTTCAACGCTTGCGCGGTCGCGCCGATGCACTCGCTCACCGTTTCGCACAGCCCGATCTGCTCAATATAGGCGGCGCCGGCGGTGGAGACCGGCGGGGGCACCGCCACCGGAAGCCTCCCGGCTTCGGTATCGACGCGGATCAATTCGGCGCAGCAGGCGTCCAGATGGTCCCGCTTCTTCCCGTTCGCCACATACCATTGCAGATAATCCAGCGGCATATCTTCAATGCACTTCCCGCCGTGCGTCTTGCCAATCTGCCAAATGAAGGCCGACTCCTGGGCCACAACGGGCGCAGGAGCCACGACCTTGGCCGGGGCAGGCGGTTTGGCGGGGGCGGGCTTCAGGGGGGCCTGGGCGAACTTCTGGTCATGCGTAGGGCCGCACAACTGACTGGCGAGGTTGCCATCGTCATCCTCCTCGGTCACGAGGCCCGTCACGCACCCCAAGCTGTAGCGTCGGGCGTAGGTCAAGGCTGACCCTGCCCCTTGAGGATCGTCCTTACTGACACGCATTTTGAGCCGTGCCCGCATCCATTGGCCGCTCGTATGGGTCAGTTGGGTGTCCAAGACGATATAGCCATCAGGTGAGTCCATCGGGCTTTGGGTAATGGCAATCCCCGCCTCACGGAAGGGGGCCAAGGCTTGCCAGACCGACCCTAGATCCGCGTATTTACTCTTAAAGAACGGGTTGACGTGATCTTTCAGCGCGGGCGTCATCGCCTGCTGTGCGGTCACGATGGCGTCGGCGAGCTTGTCAATCTCAGGGCTTTGGGTGTCCATGTAACAGTCTCCTTGTTTCGATAATGAGTGGTTGCTCCGTGTAACACGTCGAGCAGAGCCCGGTGGCTTTATATTCACGATTACAGGCGGTCGGCGCATAACATGCGGTACAAGTGGGACTACCGCCGTTGCTCGCCTTGGCCTGGCTCAATGTTTCTTTCACGGTCGTCCCCTCTGCATCCTGGCATCTTCGAGAGCCAACTCCGTCCAGTGGTGCTCACGCTCAAACTGACACCCTACACACTCGCAGGAGCCCCAGTCTCCGGTACAGGCTGGCTCAGGCCGCCAGCGAGAGCGTGTCAAGCTGACCATCATCGCAAAGTAATCCATCATCCCCTCCCTACAAGCACGCGCCGTCCCATTCAGCCGCGCTGTTGCGCTCCGTAAACCGATCATCCGGCAGCACCAACGGCTTGTTGCTGCGATGCTCCGCCAGAAACGTATCGATGATATCGTTGGCCAAATTGTGCCAGTCCAAGCCGTCCACGGCGGCCAGAGCCTTGAGCTTGTCGGCGTTTTTCGGCCAGACGGTGATACGATTCTGTTCTGCCAGGGTACGCTTTGCGCTCATCGTGCCTCCATTCATCGAGGGGAAATCATATTGATCGTGTCACTACTCACGGCCTTCACCGCTTCGTTCCATTCCCGAATCATACGTTCTCCACATGCCAGGCACGACCATTTATCTCGCACCTTGAATAGCTTCAAGATATTCGTTCTTGTCGAGCAGTACTCGCAGCGACGATAGCGAATTACTGGCAGGGCATCACGCATTGAGGTCATCCTCGCAAAATTCATCACCATCTAACGACTCCATGAGTTCTTGCACGGCATCACGGAAATGAAACGGAGAAATGGAATGTGCCAACTCAAGCTTGCGAACCGCGTCATTCACATCAGATTCCTCAATCATGCCCCCTCCTTATCCCAACCGTTTCAGCAGTCGTTGCACCAAGGCCCGCATCTTCACCGCCGCCACGGCTCGCCGCATCACCGACTTGTCGCCCGTCAGCAGCTTGTAGCTATGGCTGGTCTCTGCTTTCAGATCGCGCAAGGCCCGCTCCGTCGTCATGTCCTGAAAGAACGGCAACCGCGCTTTCCAGCGTTGCGTCTTATTATATTCACGCATTACGGTTTCCAGCACACTTCAGAGACTCGACGTTTCAGCCATGCAATCTCATCGCCTTCACGAACTGCTGGCGATGTAGACGGAGCGTTGGTGAGCACGAATGGCACCGTACTAGTGGTGATCGTTGACACATTCCACTGATTACACTGATTAAAGCTTGAAGGAGCCTGCTGCTGCAATAGTGCATTGCTGCCAAGGCCACCACAAAGCCCTTGGTACGATCCGTAACCCATCATCGCTTCCGCCCAACTTCGAGGTTGGCCGTGAGATTCGGCACGCGCTCCAATATCTGTCCCATCATGTCCTTGAGGTAGCCCACTTCTGAGGTGAATCGTTCATTGTTGAACTTCATCTGCTCCTCGAATCGCTTCTTATCGGCTGATAAGTTTTCCTCTCGGACCTTGAGCGATGTTTCCGATTTCGCCTTGTCAATCTCAAACTCCTGCCGCTTCTTTTCCAGTCCGATCATGTGCGTGAGTTCGCGTTTCTGCTTTTCGTGATCCTCCACCATGCGGCCCTTTTCGATCTCCAACTCGGTAATCTGCTTCTTCAGCAGCAATACATTCGATGCCACATCGAATCGTTCAGCATACTCCCGCAACGATTCTATCAACTGTTTTTCCTTCGCGCTTAATCCCATCATCCACATGATTCTTTTCCTCTTAGTGGTGTGAAAAACTTGGCCAATCCTTCTGGCACCGCAATCTTCTTCCGGGGCCCGGTGTTCGGCTGCTTCTGGGTCCGATCAATGATCCTCCCGGCAACCAGGGCCTTCGCAAAGCGTGAGCCTAAGCCCGTCGCTGTGGACTGCCGCCGCTTCACGAGTGACCCGCGTGGCGCGTTCCCGTTCCAGCTCATGGCTGTAACTTCCTCTCGACGATGTAGGCGCTTGGATACGTTGCAAGTTCACCCCCGCGTACAAGCCTGATTCGGTGCGTGCCTTTGCAAATGAGCTTCGCGATATCGCGGCCATCCTCTACAAGGAAATGCCCCGCGCCTGGAGTCGCGTCCCCTTTACATCCTGGCCCAGCACGTCCTCGCTCCTCAAGCGTGACCATGTCCGTCACGTCATGCCACCGTTCAGGCGGCTCGCAGAGGACGTATTCGGATTTCGGCAAAAAGTAGTTTCGGTCTATACCTTGATCCAATAATGCGCGTACACACCAATCCAGACGAGGAGGATCAATGGTGTTGTACGCGACATCTGCCACCTTCCACTTCGTCGCCTCCGTCGAGTATTTCGACTGCACCCATTTGCTCATGCTAATTCCCTCCATGCTCGCCAAATGTCCGTCAATTCCTTTATGGCTAGGTCAAAATCCAGTTCCGCCATCGTGCGGTTGTGCAGATAACTGGACAGGTTCGCGTAGCGCAATTTCAGTTCGATCACGGCTGGCGAATCGTCAGGTGTGCAGATCGGCATCATCCCCACCATCCTTCCGACCGGCCATACACGTAGAGGCACAGTGACACCAGCACGAGCACCCCGGCGATCCCGGCCCGCATGTAGTCGGCGTGGTTAGGGTCAGGCTTAATCTCGCGACCCCGCTCCAGCCAGCGCGATTGCTGTATAGAGGCCAGATGGTTCAACAACTGGCGCTCCTGTAATTCAATCAACGTCGCCTTCTGATTGGCGCGTGGTGCTGTCATGGGCGCACCATCACCGGGCGGCCCATGCGTCCCTTGAGCCATTGATAGATGGACCGCACGTTCCCGCATTGGACCTGGCTGTAACTGCGCGGACCGTGGAGATAGACGCATGCCCGATCTAACGCGACGGCTCGCTCGCGTAAAAACTTCGCCTTCTTGCCCCTCATGATTGCCTCCGTGGTCAGGATTGCACTCGCGTTTCAGTTGCGCCTCAGCGTAGGCCGCGAGATACCAACTGCGTCGCTGCTCGTTCTCTATATCGCGCATCAGTTCGCCATAGAGCACATCGCAGGGCGGCCTGCTATCCCGCACATCCCGATACGCCATCAGTTCGATCTCGTACCGCCGCTGATATTCGTCGGCTTTCGCTTTCAGCCGTTCCAGGATTTCTATAGATTCGCTCAGCGTAGCCATAATTACCCCGACCCCGACCCCGACCACGACCGCGACCCCGACCCAGACCGCGACCC